>Ga0265295_1002481_pt1 | contig 29098 bp, 43 predicted proteins | sample Munlansysbiofilm_FD_192503 | JGI IMG/M metagenome (GOLD analysis project Ga0265295, IMG submission 192503) | Leachate microbial communities from a municipal landfill in Southern Ontario, Canada - Methane capture system biofilm | ecosystem: Engineered > Solid waste > Landfill > Unclassified ... | reverse complement strand
CCGAACTAAATATTGCATAAGTTCAACGGGTTTTACAGTCGGGTGAATGTTTTTCCCTTCCAGACCTTCCCGCCTTTCTTTTTGACTGGCTTTCGGGCAGTAAAAGAAATGCTGGGCTCCGTTGGTAAATAATCGGGTAACTTCATCCGAGCCATCATGGATGAAGTTATAAGGTTCTCTTCCTTCAGGATGCGATCTGGAAGTGAATGGAACAGTCCCACTGCGGAATTCCCCGTAAGCAACACTATAACTAATCGGTTTTCTATTCTTTTTCCATGGCTTCAGGAATTCATTATCCACCCTGCACGCATCTATGTGCAGGGCTCCTGTTTGATATTTTTTGAGATTTTTAGCAATAGTGTTTTCACCCAACGGTTTCCTTGCAAGCGTCCAAAATTCCATTGCGGGCTTGACGGTGATTTTCCACCCTTTCCATTTACCATCGGTGCTTTTTCCTAAATCAGCACCCTTTGATACACCTTCCGCATAAACCCAAGCGATAACATCCCGTATTACAAATCCTGCATCTTCAATATTGCACGCCATTCTATGCTGGACTCGTGTTCCTGAAGCTACAAGGATGTGAGCACCTGGCTTTAATACCCGTAATGTTTGCTTCCAAAAATCTATTGTCGGGATATCGTAATCCCAAGAAGCACCGTGCATTCGATATCCGTAAGGAGGATCGGTAATCATTGCCTCAATACTATCATCCTCGAATATCGAAAGGACTTCACGGTTGTCTCCTAAATAGATCGTTCCATATTCATTATTGTAACTTTTCATTTTAATATCCTTCAATCACCCGATAACACGGTCAAGAATAAACGGGTAATAAACATTACAGTCAATATAACCGCTTGACTTTTCACTATATCGGGATTAATGTTTTTCATTATATCCCTCAATGTTTTGCCGTCGAAGTTTAAGTCGTCATTCATTTTGTCTAAATCCTGTTTGAAAAAAAGATTAGAACAATTCATACTCAAAATGAACTCGTAAAGTGCGTCATATTTATTTGTCATATCATTATTTAGATTTTGAGATACCGTTATCAGTTCTTCTATCTGATCATCGTTCATTTCGGGTATCTCAATATCCGCCAGAGGTATCTTATTCCCCTCTTTCATCGCTTTAATGAATACCTCATAGAGGTTTGTTATTATTTGTTTTACTTCCATTTTTTTTCTCCTTTAATCCATTCTGCTTAATAAATAACAATTTTTTAATTTGAATTTATTTATGCAATAATTCAGGGCAATAGATTTTATTGTTACATCCATCACTCTATTCTGCGAGATTATTGCACCCGCAGGATTGCCATACATCTCTAATTCCTTTTTGATTTGAGGGTCTAATCGTTTCGGGAATTCATTTCGGAATCGTATTATTGCAGAATAAAAAATATCATTCTCAAATAATATTCTTTGCACGGGAGATCGCTTGTCGTATTTCACCCAAGCGTATCCGCAACCCGAGCCGAGGAATATATATTGACGCTTATCACCACTAATATCAAAATGGAGTGTGCTTTTTATGCTTATTTCATCTAAAAATTTTTCATAAATGAAATCCCACTGGCTTATAAGATAATTATATATTTCGTCCGATGTATTTTTATTCGGACGAGGGATTGCTATCTTTTTTAGCATATCACTGGCTTGCTGGATAGTCAATCCTTTATCCCGATGATCTTCCCCAGTCGCCAAAAACAGCGCATACAGTTGCTTCGGAGTTGCTGGAGCATCTGGGTGTTTGATAGTAAACTCTTTCATTTTTTCTCCTTTTTTATATAAATTTTTAATAAAAAAATCTCCATATTAGCTTCACAGCTTCTATGGAGATTCGCTCCGCCTCTCTTTTTTAGCTTACATCAGGAGGAGGCATTCCCTGATGTAAGTTATGGCTTATTCAGGTTTAGTCAATTCAGGAACATCAAATTCGTCTCTATCATCAACCCCAGCTATCGAAGGTTCATCCTCCTCATCCTCGTTATCACTATGAGACCCGTAATACTCATAGTGTCCAATGAATGCTTGGCATTCATTGGTATCAGGATTATGGAGGACAACAAGATAAGGTTTACCCTTATCTGCTGGGTTGGGTGCAATCCTGTAAGGATTCCCGCTACATGAGTAATGCACGGGAATCGTAAGTCCCTTCCTCAATTGAGGAAGAGGATTTACACCCAGCGAATAAGATAGTTGGCAAAAGCTTTCGATCTCTTCGGGAAGCTTGCCAACCAGTTCCCAAAATTCTTGACGGGATTCATCATATCCCTGGATAATATCCCAATTCACAGGGCGGTATAAATCATAACCCGCTTCGATAATCAATCGAGTTGCGTCATCTCGATTGATATAACGGGATGACCCTATTTCATTTATGGTCAATATCCCGTTTTTGGTTCCAATAGATTTTCCTGTCCCCTTTGTTCCAAGAGGGTTGAGATATAACCTTTCGATTTTTTTCATTTTATCCTCCTTTAGGATTTGTTTAATTCATTCCAATATTTGCGGTAATTTGTGTTTGTTATTTTTTCTAATCTCTCCAGCACCAAGCTTGGAAAGACCCTTGCGAATATTTGCATTTCTTTTTCATCTTCATCAATGAAAATCTGCGAATAACGATTTCTAATTTTACATCCATTTTTCCTATTGTGGTCTATGCAATATTCATATTGCACATTTCCGATTATTGCAATATTGCGAAGCCACCACTTTTGAAGCTCCGCAATCACCTGATTCAACGAATTATTTTCACTGTTATTTAGAATTGTTTTTAATAGTTTCAGTTCCTGTTCTAATTTGGCTTTTTTCATTTTACTCTCCTCATTTTATGATGCCAAGCAGTCGCTTGGCTTCAATTTCAGTAATTTTTTTCAATCCTTCCTGGGTTACTACCGCATAGTAAGAGTAGTCATTTTTCCAGGAAGCACTTTCCCGATATCTTACCACTGTGCCTTCAGGAAGCTCGCCACGGAATACTGCGGTTGCTGTGGCATTGAACTTCTTCCCCTCATACATTATCGTTGATAGGTAATTGTATTTGAGTTGTCCATTATCATTGGTAAGCACAGCAAAGTAGGGCTTACCCTTTCTAATATCTTGGACAACTCCCGTCCAATCGATTGCAATTAGATTTTTGGGCTTGCGGGATTCAAGTTCTTCAGTAGCTTTTTGAATAAGCTCCTGAATCTCTTGATCGGTCATTTCTTTTAGGTTTTTCATTTTATCCTCCTTCGGATTTATTTTTTTTATTTTCCTTCGTTCAACTTACATTGACAATATATATCACCCTGTTTGCGTGTCAAGCTTTTTTTTAAGTTTTTTTCATATTTTTTTCAATTTTTTTAGATTTGCGCTCGCAAACCTATGTGATACAGGAACTTATGATTGAAAAATTTTTTTTAGCTGTCTTTAATTCTTTCATATTTACCCCCTTTTTACACCCAATTCCCATCACTTTTTCCTATCTTTATATTGACTCCACCTCAAAAATACTATTTTGCCTTTTTTGAGTTTGTATCTTACTGAAAAACATAGTTTTACACGATATTGCCTTTTTCCCGCAATACATCAGCACTCAACGCCTCCCGCAAACTCCCTTATAATACAGGTTATCACGCATAAACATATATAATCGTAAACACCCAGCCAGCTATCATCTAATCTAAACACGAAATAACGCCAAATCTCAATTCAAAAAACACGGGTTAACTATCTATTTTTTAACGGTTTAAGTCAATTCGGCATTTTTTGTAACTTACTATTTTCCCGTATTTTCGCTTTTTTTTCTGACTATATATATAATTAGTTATCTATATATAGAGAAAAGATATATATATATTTGCGCTTCAAAAACAGGTTTAAGTTGCTGTTCTATAAAAAATTAAGTGAGCAAATTTGCTAAATAATGAAAAATTAACACTTTATAGAAAATGCCAAATCGGGTTATCTATCTATTTTCCAGTAACTTAACCCCGATATTTTGGAGTGTCAAAATGTTTTCAAATTTGCGCATCTCTTTATTTATCAGTGAATTATAAAAAATGCCAAATCGGGTCAACCTTCTATTTTTCAGTAAGTTAACCCGTGTTTACCATTGCTCTTTTTGCCGAAAATTGAAACTATTTACACCTATCGAAAATAATACTTGACATAATATCAACCCTGATTATCCTATCTATCAGTAACTAAAGGAGAAATAATAATGTTTTACCTAAAAGCAAAAACAGTAATCTATGCATCGCACATCCTCAATCTGGACAAATTGACCCAAAATACCAATCAACATTGGCACAATTGGGAAATCATTGTCTATTGCAAAAGTTATCAATTAAATAAAAACGGTTTAGTAGTCGATCCCGATAAAATTACCAATATTATTAAAGATTTAGACCACTCAAATATTAACCTTAAAATTGAAAACCCAACAGTCGAAAACATAGCAAAATATATCGCAGAACAAATACCCGAATGTTACAAAGTAAAAATTATCGAAACTCCTAATAAATCTATCACCTATTGCAAAGAAGATATCGCTTTCTAATGATTAAATATAGCAAAATAACCTATTATATAACGGAGATATAAAATGATCCGAAAAAATAAAAATAAATACACCGTGATTGCCGAAAGCGGAAGAAAAATGGGCTCCTACACCAGTAAAGAAAAAGCTAAAGAAAGATTGGCACAAATTGAAAAATTCAAACACATAAATCAAAAAAAGAAAAAGTAAATATTTTATCTAAATGGGAAATAATAAAAAATTAGGCAGACCAAAAATTCAGTTTGACCTGAAAGCAGTAGAGTTGTGCGGATACTTCAGGGCAACTTATGAGACAATGGCTTACCACTTCAATTGTTCAATAGATACTATCAGGAGCCAAATGCAAAATGCAGACGGGGAGTTTTCCCATGCATACAAAAAAGGGCTCTCGGATATGAAAATGCGTCTATCCGAAGCGCAAATAAAGAATGCATTAGAGGGGAATGCTACAATGCAAATCTGGCTGGGACGCAACTATCTTGGTCAATCTGAAAATCCAAAAGAGGAAATAGTTAACCTCGGTCAAAATGTGCTATATAATTTTAGTTTATGTCTTCCGCACCAAGTTAATTTTGCCATCACTAAAGATAGATTCGTCGCTCTGGTCGGGGGATATCGGTCTGGAAAAACACATTCCCTCCCGTGGAGATACATCATACAAGCCACGAATAGGAAATATCAAGGCATCCCGATGCGAAAGATAGTCATCAGTCCTACATTCCGTCTCCTGCAAGATGTAGTTATCCCAAAATTCAAAGAAGTATTTGACACAGTCGGGATCGTTTATGAGGAGCGGAAATCCGAGTATTCAATGACCGTGACAACCGAACAATATGAAGGGGATATCAAGTTCAGGTCTGCTGATGATCCCACAAAGCTAATTGGACTGGAAGCCACCGATATAGATATAGATGAATTCGATACATTAAAACGGGGGAAGCAACAGGATATATATGAAAAAGTGATTGCTCGGTTATCAGGTGCATCGGACTCCACTCTGGGCATCACCACAACACCTGAAGGATTTAGATTTACTTATGAACTATTCGTCGAAAAAGGAATTGGCAAGCTTATTCAAGTTGCCACGGATGAAAATAAATATTTGCCGAAAGAATATTTGGAGATGCTTTACGAGCAGTATCCGAAACAACTTGTGGAGCAATATGTGAAGGGCAAGTTCCTGAATGTGAACTATGATAAGGCATACAGTGAATTTTACCGTTCCCTGCATTGCGGGGTCAATCAGCAAAAACTCCCGAAGACCCTGCTGTTTGGTATTGACTTCAATGTCAATCCGATGACTGCTGTGGTCGCATTCTATGACGGACAACGGATATATATAGTTGATGAGTTCTGGGTTCCGCATTCAAACACCAGACAATTGGCTGATATTATCATTGAAAAATACCCACCCGATAAATATGAATTGATAGCTTGTCCCGATATGACGGGAGGAAGCAGGAAGACCAGTGCGGAGATGACTGATCTGGAAATATTAGAAAAAAAGGGCTTCCAAATTAAGGGTGTCCGCAACATAAAGGTAAAAGACCGCTTGAATTTAGTTAATAATGCTTTTGAAAAAGATAAATTATTCATAGATGAAAAATGTAAGAACTTAATAAAAGACCTTGAACAAGTTTCCCTCAATCAATACGGGGAATTAGACAAATCCGATTACACACTCACTCACATCTCGGACGCACTCGGTTATCTTGTAGTAGCGTTGCTTTATACGGAGCAGGGCAAGATAGAAGCGGTCGGGACTTAATAGGAGGATAAATATGAATTTCGCTCAAGATCAGCAAAAATTAAAATGGCAAAATGACTTGCACAGACGGGAGCAAGTTGCAAAAGCAATTGACTTTTACAATAATCAACAGGAACAATACACATTAGAATATATGAAGTTAATATATTCAGAAAAAGCATTCAAAAAGTTAAAGAAATATTTGACCTGCGATTCCTTGACCAAGTCAATCATCGATGATATGTCAATAATGTTCCAAAACGGTATCTCCATACAGACCGATAATGAAGCGGTGAATGAATTCCTACAAGAGGTAATCGCAGATACTCAATTCCAACATCTCCTCCTGAAAGTAAACCGATTAGTAAACCTCACCCATAAAGTAGCGATAGTTCCTTTTTACAGTGCATTGAACGATAAATTTAGCTTTGATATTATCACGGGGGATAAATGCTTTATTCAACAAAATCTCAATTTTCCAACCGAGGCAGATATCATCTATTACACGGTCAACCCGCTCACCGATTCACCGCAAGTGTCAAGACAACTCAATATCTATGTCCGATGGACAAGAGAAACTATGGATAAGGTGGAGATAAATAGTGAAGGCAATGTTACCAATATTATTGAAAGCAATCAAAATCCTTACTTAAAATATAATATGTTACCCTTTGTCTGGTTCTATGACGATCTGAATATTGATACTTTTTGGTCTGAATGTGGAAATTTCCTAATAAAAGACAATCTGGATATAAACAGATTGCTCACCAACCTGGCTCTGATGGCGGAATATCAGACCTTCTCTACACTTGTCACTACAGGTATTGATACACCAGTTCCGCTTTATGTCGGACCTCAATTTCATATCAACCTTTCACGAAAATCTTATTCTACATCAGATATTCAACCTGACGCAAAATATATTACACCTGAAGCCAAGATAAATGAGGTTTGGCAGATAATTTGTGATAAGGCAGTCAAATGTGCAAAGCGGATGGGGCTATCCGCTCAAGCATACACCACGCGGGCATCAGCCGAGAGCTATAATTCAGGTTATCAGCTAAAATTAAGCAAGATAGATATTATCAATAAAAATATTCTCCAGCAACCTTTATATATTCAGGCAATAGAAAAACTAATAAAGGTATTATTGATAACTTCAAATATTTACAAACATACACATTTTGATGTAGATAACCTTGATATCAGAATTAACCTATATAAACCTCAAATAGAACTATCACCAGCCGAGGTGGAACAGGTGCGGGCTCTGAAGATTAGCAATGGAACTTGGTCTCCTATTCGTTCATTGATGGAAGATTACCCTGATCTATCATACGAGGAGGCGAAGGAACTGTATTCCGATATTCAGGAAGAAAATAGATTAGCAATGGCTAAAAACCCATTTGCGGAATTCAATGTCCCTGAAGAGTAATTAATGAAAGACCCTTGGGAAGTCCCTCTATCTGCACTGGAAAAAGACCTTGAAGAGGTCTGTAACAATCTGGCAGAAGAGTTAGAAAGATTGATAAAAAAATTAAACAGGAAGCGGGGTGTAATAGAAGCCAGTGCATACAACTATAATTACCTATCTACACACTTCCGCTCTCTGGTGCAGGAATTAGAGGAACTTGGCTTCACTGATATAGCAAAACAATATTCGTTGATGCTGATTGATGTCAGTCCAGATTTAGTGAAAAATGTAAGCAACTATTGCGGTTTATCTATTTCTATGGTTGACAAGTCAATGATAGAATCGCTCGCAAAATTGGGGCACGAAGGAATGATGCACCTCGGAATGCAAAACCTATCCCTTATCAGGTCAAATGTAATCAGCTATGTATTGGCGGGAGGCGAAGAAAGTGAAATAATAGCAAAGATAAGAAGGGATATAGAGGCGAAATTCAAAAGATATGCCACCACTTATCTATGGACAAGCGTTCACCTTTACAATCAAAAAATAAATGATATAACAATAGAGAAAGCGGGGATCAAACCCGAAGATATGCTATGGAGATATGTGGGCGTTCTGGACAATAAAAATAGACCCGAATGTAGGTGGGCAAGATTGAAAGATATATTCACCTATAAAGAGCGGAAGGAATTCGAGGAGAAATACGGGTTACGATGGAATTGCCGTCATACATTTTTTCCGATCCCACCTGATAAAATAGATAAAGAAGCAGAATAATAAAAATAATACTTGACAAAATAAATGCAATTGATTATTATATATAATATGCGTGAGTAACCGCAAAGGAGATTAAAAAATGAGCAGATTATCAGATGCTTACAAAAACCTGAAAGACAAATTATCACCCGAAGTAACTGGGGAAGTAGCCATTCTCCTATCTGAACTTGGCAGTGCCATAGAGAAGACGGAGAAAAATCTTGACGAAGTCATTAAGGAAAGCGTCAATAGGAAGGAAACAATTCAGGCGAAAGAGGAAGAATTGAGGAAACTCAATGAGACCATCACTGAATTGACAAAGAAATTGACCGATTACGAACCTATAGTCAAAGAAGCGGAACAATACAAGGCAGAGGTTGAAAAAACCCGAAAGCAAAAAGAAGAGGAAATGATTGCTCAGTGGAATAAAATTCTGCCTATTTTGAATGCTAATCAAAAGAGTCCGATATTTGATAAAGTTCAAAAAATAAAGAAATATTTCAAACTTCCTAAAGATGAAAATGAAAAGCTTTCTTTAGATGAAATTAAACAAAATATTGATATCTTTGAACATTATCAGGCGATTGATTACTTTTCCGATATCCCATCCGATACGGTTCCTGAATATGAAAAATCAGGAAAAACAGATAAGAAGGAACAAAAAACGGAAGAAGGGTCAAATGCATTCGAGGGTAAGTTCAAGGAGTTCAACCCAAATCAAATCTAAATGGAGAATAACAAATGCGAAATACTTTACTTGACCTGTCTATTGCTTATGCGAGTAAAAATACACAAGCAATAATTGACTCACTAATCAGAGAAAGTTCAATATTGCGCACATGTGGAGTGGAGTTCAGTAATAACGGGTTCAAACATACATTTCCCGTCGTGACTGAATTACCTTCAGTGGCAGTGCGTGGCTTGAACGAAGGCACATCTCCCTCAAAGGGAGTTAAAGCACTAAAAGAAATTTCCCTGAAAATATTTGAGACCAAACAGAGCGAAGATTACTTAATGTGTGAAAATTATCCTGGTGGCACACAAAAATTCTTCGCTGATAATGCTCCTCTATATGCAGAGGCGCTGGCGCAAGCCATTTCCAAATCATTGGTCTATGGAACGCATCCTACACTGGGCAATCCGAAGGGGTTCCCTGGACTGTATCAGGCGGTCAAAGAGAGCGGTAACATTGCTGGCTCTGGAACGGGTGCTTCGGGCTCTCAATATTCTATATTATGCGTCCGATGGAAACCTGGCGTGACTGGATTGGTCGTTCCAACCTATCAGGGCAAATCCTTGGACGATTTCCTGAAAGTGAAAGTCCTGAATGGCGGTAATCCTGTATCTATTCCTACAGGCGTTGGCGATGAAGAGCTTACAGTGTATCAGGCGGTCTATAATATCGTGGCTGGTTTGCAAGTCGGGAGCGTGTATTCTGTAAGCGTGGTAAATAAATTACAGAACACTTCAGGAAAAAATATCACAGCATCACAAATGAACGATTTAGTTGATAGTGTCAACTATTCATCTGGAGACGGTATCACTTTCATCTATTGTTCCCGCAAAGTAAAATCCCGCATCGGAGACCTCAAGGACAGCAAGTATTATTCAGTCCTGCAAGACAAGGATTACAATAATGTCCTTGAGTTTTGGCGTGGCATCCCGATAATGGTGGAAGATAATATGACAATGACCGAAACCGATGATTTATGGGCATAAGGAGAAATTAAAATGTTAAATATTAACAATCCTAAAGGTTACGCTCTGGATAGCTTGCTTGTATTCCAAAATGCAGGCAAAACTTCAACAGACATACAATTAACGCAAGCTTCAACAACTTATTCAAGTGCTATTGAAATTCCAAAGGATACAAATAGACGCATTGCCATAGAAATAGTGCCAAGTTCTGCAGGAAAGATGACAATAGGAACAATGGCGTTAAATATTTATGCTTGCGTCGGTGATACCGCAACTCCTTCTGCAAAAACCGATCAACCGATAGCAGTAATCCCTACAGGTGATTGGAATAATACAGAAGTGAAGGAATGGGTTTTACCAGCAACATTTGCTGGTTATAAATATATTCGTTTAGCATTCGTGCAAGAGGCAACTGGAACTCTTTCAGGAAATAAAAATATAAATGCCTTTATGCACGGGCTCGCTTGATGATATAATGGGAGAGAGGTGCAATCCCTCTCTCCTGTTATTGAGGTAATGATGGGAAAATGGGATAGTATCAAATTAAGCTCATTGGAATCGATAACTCGCTTTGAAAACGAATTACCGCAATTATGTGGCTATAAAGAAAATTATATAATTATTCCAGAAAGACCAGAAAGCGCAATAATTGTCGAAAATTATTATGATACTGAAATAATAAGTTTTCGGCGATGCCTTCAATGTTTTTGGCTGATAGGAAATGTAGTATTTGAGGGAATAATACGGGAAAATGAATGTCATCTCCCTCCTATAGATATTGAAGTAATAATTGCTGATAAAATAAAAACATTCACATTCACAGCAGAATATATAGGCAGAGCAAATATCTATCAATTCACGGGAACTATTGATTTCGTTGAATTAAGTTCATTGAAAGATTACAAAGATGAATATTATATAACATTAGATTATAATAAAACATTAGCATTAAATGATATTGAAGAAGAAAATTTTGTCAAAGATTTACATCCCATAGTAAAACTTTCATTTTCAGAAATGCATTGGAATATGATTATTGAAGGCGGGAATTGGGACGATAAAATAGCTATTGCCAAGGATATAATTCGTTACGATATTGAAAGATTGCTTACTGAACATAAGGTTTGGGTAGATGAAGAATCAGGTCAAAAGCTAATAGATGTGATAGCAAATCCTGAAACCTATGCTCTTGCATCGGACTACAAGACAATACAACTTATCTATGAAGATATGGCGGAAACCTCGCTCTCGGCAGAGTTATATTTGAAGAAAGCAAATAGTTACAAATTAAAATATATTGCAGAACTAAACAACGCTTGGCAGAGAAGCAATCTTGACCCGTTCTTGACGGGCAAGGCGGGTATTTACCGTGCTGATTTGATGGGTGAACTGGAGAGATAATGTTTATCAACTTTGACCTCAAACTCCCGAAAATAGAACAAAATGAACTCAATTTCAAAAAGAATATTACCCGTGAAACCTATATGATTGCCTCAAAACTTACTGATGAAATTATCACCCGAACCCGCTCTGGAAGGGATTATAGCGGGAAGCCATTCACAAGCTATTCTCTTGCCACGATCGAGCATAAAAGAGAGGTAATGGCAGAAGGGATAGGATATGTAATGAATCCCGAACAGGTAACCTTGACCGATACGGGCAGGATGATGAATTCAATTAAGGTAACAAATGATACCACTCATAGTGCAATAATCTTTTTCAGTGTGCGAGATCGAGCCATCATCGGATACAGGCATCAGATTGGAGATGGTCGTCTTCCAAAAAGAGAATGGATGACAATATCAGCCACTCAAAGATTATGGGCGATGGAAAAACTGAATGAGGCATTGAGATGAATAATATTCAGTGGCAAATATTAAGTAAGCTTATAAATATGTTAAGCACTATATCTGTATTCAAATACATCGGTTTATATCCCGATGATATTGAATTTATAGGAAAGAATTATCCAGCAATTATTTTAATAGATGGAGAAGAGAGTAATCATTCGTGTTTGACTGGTAATAGGATAACTTTTGACTATCAGGTATCAATATTGATAATTGACAGCAAAGAAAAAGGAAGTCGCATAAAGTCATTACTTGAATACCAAAATGCTATAAAAAAATTGCTCTGGCATCAGGAAAATATTATAGAGAGCGAGGATTCCCTGGCTTATATTATGGGCAGTTCCGTTGAAAAAGGCGATATCAATAACTATAACGATATAACAGCATTAGGTTATCTCACAAATATATCTGTGAGAAAAATTAATGTCGTTTACAGAATAGAGACAAATATATAAGGAGATAAAAAAATGGCAAACAAAGTTCTGATAGAACCGATAAATGAACCCATTAAGGTAATAGTTCGGGGCAAACTTTGGAAGATTGATAAGCCAACTTCCGTCCCTGATGAAGATGTAAAAGAGTTCCTCAATACGGGCAAATTGAAGCTCGTCAAAGAGGAAAAAAACAAAGAACAAAAAGAAATAAAAAAAGGAGATTAAAATGCCTGTAACCTATCGCAAAGGATACAAATACTTCACCCTGCTGGTGCCTGAAAGCTCCTATATGCAAATAGTGCCTGCGGGGACGGGAGCAGTCACACTGCTCGATAAATGCGAATTCAAGGAAAACCCGCAGATATTTGATACGGGAATTAAACCGATAACTCTTGAACCGCTGGCTTTCAGATCAGTTCTGGGTTATAAAACGGTAACGATAACCTTAAGCGGTGTATGGACCGATAGGCATAAGGAATTATTGAAGATGGCGTTACTGAATACCAGCGCAACTTCACCATTTGTCTTCGGGGGCGAACCTGGAAGCGCTTACTCTTGGACGATCTGCCAGTATTTTGCGGATTCACCCGTTAAATGTAATTACGCAATCGGCTGTGTTCTAAAAACATTGAGGATTTCGGGCAACCCTGGAGAGGCAATTCGTTACGAAGCAACCTTCATTGGAAGCTTGCTATATAATGAGACGAATAACCCATTCACCTCATTAACTCCTGTATTGCCAACATCCTATAATCCGATGATGTTTTGTAAAACACAGATAGATATTCTGAACACAGGAATGTTACAAACATTCTCATTAGATATAACAAATAATTTTATAGATGAAAATTTGATGGTTATGAACTATAATACCATTCAGAATGTTATTTTAGCAAGTATTGATTTGAAATTTAGTTGTGATATTCCTTTCGTGGCAGAAACTATTTATCCTGATTTTTTAAGCCAAAATACAACGAAAATTGGATTAAATATTTCCGATAATAGTTCACCTATTAAGAGTTGGGTTATAAATATGTTTGGTCAACTGGAAGATAAGACCATAGCTGATCCCGATATGGGCAGATTTACCTCTTCACTGGTATTCCGATTAGGCGTGGCTGATGCCTCTGAAAATGCACTTGAAATAACTTGTTATTAAAGGTTGACAAATGAATAAAGATAAGATTGATAACTGCTTCATTGACGAACAGGCGAATTATGAATATGATATTTCTCTTGATGGAGAATATTTAGCAACAGCGAAGAGTTTGTCAGCTATTGACATGGGCTATATTCAACAGCACTCTTTTTCTATAGCAAGAAATGAGGACGGGAGCATCTGCTTGGACAAGCGAGGCAACCCGCTATATGACATTCACCTGTATCAGTGGCAATTGCACACTATAGAACGGGCTCTGGTGCGGTGGCGGTGGAAAAGGGATATTACACTTGAGAATATTGCCTTACTTCCTGAAGAGATACTGAATCATCTATTTTTCGCTATTCGGGAGCACGAGGAAAGCTTCACGCAAAATAAGGAAGCCATAGAAAAAAACTAAAGCAGGCAATAGCATTCTTCCACTATAATGAGAATGCTATTGCTATCCTCGATGGTGATGCGGGTGAATACCAATTCTGCAGATGGTGCAAAATGGAAGATATTTGCAATAAAAAAGGTTTACCTAAAATATTGCCAAGTGTCTATAAAGCTATAAAATATGCTTATTTAGCAGTGAATGGTAAAATAGAATACCCATTTCCTGGGAGCTGGGAGCACCAACCTATATGGCTGATTGAATTGATAGAAGTTGCGCAGGCAGAGATATATAAATTAAGAAAAAAAGACAATGCTGATCAATAATGAGTTTGTCACGAAATTAAGGGTATTTGACCCGCTGGTGCATGCGAAAAATGTTTAACTTGTGCGGATATGTATTCAATATTTGACTTCTGGAATACTCGAAGCAAGTAAGTGAGGATAGTTGACATTACAGGATATAAGGATTATCTTTTATCTTGGAAGAGATGATTATAATTTTTAACCTGGCGCATAATAAATATATAATATGCAAAGGATAGAAAATGCAGGTAAACAAAGACATTATAGCCAGAGTTGGAACCGAAGGCGTTGATTCGGCGAATGCTGATTTGAATAATTTCGGGTCTACATTAATGGGGTTGGGTAAAAAGGCAACTGTATTAGGAATGGCATTAGTTGCAGTTCAAAAGAGCTTTAAGTTTTTTACCGATTCAATATCAACCGCAAAAGAATTTGAGATGCTACAGATGCGCTTGACGGGTTTATATCAATCAGCGGAGAAAGGGGCGGAAGTATTCGATAAATTCAAAGAGATCGCAGTAAAAACACCCTTCAATCTGCAGGAAGTCGTGCAGGCGGGAGCACAATTGAAAGCTTTCGGGCTGGATGCGGAAAATCTATTATTGGCAGTGAGCGATTTAGCTTCCTTTATGGGTGTAGACCTTGTCACTGCGTCCAACGCAGTTGGTCGTGCATTCGCTGGTGGTGTAGGTGCATCAGAAATCTTGCGGGAACGAGGTATTCTGCAACTAATAAAAAGTTTTCAAGGAATAGAAGATCTTACAAAACTTACACTTCCTCAATTTAGAGAAGCATTAATTGACACTTTAGTTAATCCTGCTTCAGATATTGCTGGTGCGGGTCAAAGGATGATGGATACTTATGGCGGGGCAGTTTCCAACCTTGAAGATTCAATGATGACATTGAAATCAAAGATAGGTGAATTATTTACACCTGCTCTGGAAAGTGCAACTCGGTCTCTTACTAATTTTTTGGATACATTATCGGGTTCTAATAATATTATCAAGCAGACGGAAGAGAAGACCCTGGATATGAAAATGAAATTTGAAGACCTTTCACACACAATCTTGACATTGACCGCAAAACAGACCAAGACCAAAGAGGAGACGGATAAGTTGCGGGAAGCAAAACAAAAATTAGTAGCAATGATGCCAACTTATATTACTCAACAACAACTTGAGACCTCAAATTATTTTGATTTAGTTCGTTCAATTGACAGTGCACGGGAATCGCTATATAAATATTCAGAACAATTAATGGTAAATGCAGTAATATCTAAAGAAAATGAAAAAGCAATGAAGCACTTTGCGGAGATGTCTGAAGTTCAAACAGCGATAACAAAAATAAGAAGTTATATGTTAGCAACAAAAAAAGATTTGAGTGATATTTTCCCACCAGATTTTATACATAAATATAATATTCTGAACTTGCTCGGATGGGAACGATATAACCCAAAAATGCTATTTCCTTCCTATGGAGATGTAATAGATGCGTTGACTAAACGGTTGGAAAACCTATCTAATAAATATAGTGATATGAAAAAAAATGTCGATGAATTGCGAAAATCAGCAGAGGAATTATATGGAAAACTTAATCCTCCCGCTCCCGAAACAATAACACCTAAAACTGGGGCAACAACTCCAACTGGAGGAACAGAGCTTACTGAAGCACAAAAGAATTATCAGCGTTTATTAGAGGAATTAAAATCTTTTCAGGAAAGGAAGGACTTGTTAAATTATGAAGGTAAAGCTAAAGAATTAAAAGAATTAGATTTATGGTTTCAAGAAAGATATAAAATTATAATGGGAAATCATAAAAAAGAGGAAGAATTAGATGCGGGGCATAGGAAGGCACTGGCGCAATTGAGGGAGCAGAGAAGCATTGAGGAAAATCTTATCATCAGGAAATATGAGGAACAAGAAATAGAGGCGCAGAGAAGGGCGAACGAAGAAAAACTTGCTATTCAGAAACAATTTTATGAACAATTGATAACTATAGATAGTAAAAAATGGTTGGAAAATAGATTACAGGATATTGAAACGGAGAAGCAGAAATACATTGAGGCGCAAGTGGAAAAAGAACTGATAAATAAATGGGCGAATGAGCAAATTAAAAAGGCGCAAGCGGAAATTGCGCAACAGACAAATTCTTTTTATGAACAAATGCTGGGAATAAGCAATGAAGCTTGGGTAAAATATAAAATTAGTTATATAGATAAACAAAGACAAGAATATATAAATTTGCAAATTGACAAGAATTTGATAGACCTTTGGTATTCTGAGCAAATTAATGATATAATTGAACAAGTCACAGCAAAAGAGGAGGCAGAGCAACAAAAAAGAGTGGACGCTTGGCGGGAAGCACACAAGATAGAATTAGCTATGGCTGATTCAATGTCATCTGCTCTTTACACCAATATGAACAAGATTACACGAATAACTTATTCCACGAATAATACACTAATAAATTTTTTCATTGATATGGCGAATGCCTTCATCGCACAAGTAGAGAGGATGATAGCAGAATGGCTTACCTTCCAATTCTTTGTGAAGGGATTGGGGTGGAATTTGTCGGGTATTGTTAATCCTTTCGCTCCCGCAGTGCACGCAATATCACCAAGAACCTTAACGGGCGAGATACCAATTAATCAGTTACCAAATCAAATGGCAACTGGCAACATTAGACCCGAATATAAATATTATACAACAATACAAACAAATAATAACGATAAAGAACTTATCAAAGAAATTAAAAATTTGGCAGAGGCAATTAAAAATAACCCTCCACAGATTTACACACAAGTTATTAAAGGTTTACCGTTTAGAACTGCTATTGAAAAAGCGCAGAGGATGACAAATGCCTTGTGATTTCTATTTGCTTGTCACGGAAATCAGTCCTGATGTAGACGATCAGGTATCTATATATTTGGGAACTCCCGATAATATTGTCTCTATAGATTTTGAAAACATAGCTATTTCTCCTGATGATATATTGGAAACACGGGGCAGGACAGCGGAAATTGTCCTTGCTTATCAAGAATATATTGTCAAATATTTGAATGGAGAAGATTACCCAGGATATTTTCTTGCCAGAGAAAAGCATGCACCTTATCAATTCAAAAGATATTTCAATGGAATATTCAAGTTTTGCCAACTTGTAAATTATCAGACCGATGACTTGGGGCATCCTTCCTATTTCAAAGTATTATTCACGGGAATGCTCCCTTTAGATTTTGTAGAAATTGATAGGAAATCTCAAACAATTACCTTGACCATCGTTGACAATTTATGGGTCTGGATAGAGTTGGCGAAAGATTTTGAGGCGCATTATCCAGGAACTATAGGTTTTCCAACTGGTGTAATCCAGTTATGGAAACGGGTCGTTGAAAATCCCGTTTGGTATCCTCCTTATTGGGAAGTTATAATTCATAAATTATCAAATATAGAAATAGTTACAAATTTATCAGAATCGTATTATTATATTCAAAATAAAATATATAATACAGGAATAATCAATCCTCACGGGAGTTACATTAATTGGGAGCACACTTATGGCGAAATAAATAATATAGAAAATAATCTTGTCAATGCTTATAGATCTGTGATAAATACTGATGTAGATGCAAATATTTTAAGCTGTGTAAAGATAAAAGTTTTTCACAAAATTGACAATGAATTCCATTATTATTATGTTATTTATGAAGCATTTGATTGCAGAAAAGATAATGTTATCAATATCACCAATGTCCGTTATGGAACTTTTTATAATTATAGCATTGAACATGACGCAGTTTTATATTATGTGAATAATAATTTACTTAATTTGAAATTATTGCCAAGAAATACCAATATTGTAGATAAGGATAATCATTGTCTTTCATTTCCTACAGAGCAACTTATTTATCAAATAAAATATTTACCATTATATAATAATTATAGAAAAATAGAATGGAATAATTATTACAATGAGTGGATGTTTTCCACTGATGTTTTCTTCACTTCTTTTCCGCTCACAGAAGGCGAACATAAGACCTCCGATATTGTAAAAGCAATTCTTGCGTGCAATAATCTATCAATAGTTGCTGATAGATTGGGATGGGTGAAAATTATCAGTCGCAATATTTTATATTCTGGAAACACTGTATTGGGCGAATTGACGGATGACAATATAATAGAAATGCAAGAAGCGGGAATCTATGGGAAAAAAGACAATATGTTAAGTTCTCTATCAATCTTTTCTGGATGGGAGAATGCACAGCAGTGTATTAACGAATTCTATAGTGAATTATTGGATAGTTACCAGCATAGATTGAAAATCTTATATGACGCTTCCGATACTTTTTCTCCAGAAGATATTGACAATAGTTTGATGAAAAAAGTAATAGTTAACAATAAGGAATATTACTTATTAGGTTTTAGTCAAGATATATTAAGTAATAAGTTGCTTGAATTAGATTTATTGGGGGAATAATGGCTACTCACATTTTTTATGGAACTCGTGGCGCTTGTCTTGCGGATATGTGGTATTCCCATTTTGTCCATGACCCGCATTCGGAAGTTGAAATGCGGTTGGATGATGAAACTATAAGTTACAATCTCCTTTCAGGAAGATTGGCAAAAAGGAAAGCGCAACATCGTGCTCATTTTAAGGTTATCTGGCGGAATATATTGCCAAATGATTACCTAAAAATAATGGAAGTAATAAATTGTTTGAATTCTTCAAATCAGCCAACAGATATTTTTCCCAGGGATTATCTAATGCTATGTCCGAGTTATGATAGTGAAACTGGTGCGGGAATATTTTATGAGGTAACAGTTGACAATAAATTTCAAATTAAGAACCTAATTCCTCGTGGCATAGTGCAAACATTGGAACTGGATTTCACTTCTGTGTATCCTCTTGACGAAATACCTAATTACATTGATAATATTTCTATCGCAACAATAGAAGTAAATGATTCTGTTCAAGGACTTAAACCCTTGACAACAGACACAGGTGAATATTTACAAGCACAAATATATGGTGATTAACTTAAAGGAGAATTAAAATGCGTATCAAAGATTTAGCATTGTCCCTTGACGCTACATCGGTTCAAGGCGGAGATGTAATGGTAATAGATGATATTACAGGTTCAGATATTACCAAAAAAATAACAATATTAAATATTGCAAATTGGATAAATCACGGTTGTTATAATAATAATTATGGAAATCTGGCAACATTAGATACCGCACAAACATTGACCAATAAAAGATTAACTGCACCAAAAATAAATAGTAATAATGCGGTAAATGCAACTTCAGAGCAAATAAATATTTTATTCGGGGCAACAATCACAACCTCCGAATTAAATATGCTTCACGGAATTTATGGTGCGATTGTAGACACCGAAAGCAATCAAACACTTGAATGGAAACGATTAAATTACCCAAGAATAAACAGTGTAAATGAGGTAACTGTAACCTCTGAAGAAATTAATTACCTATCGGGTGTGAATGAAAATCTCCACAATCACCTTGCCAACATTGAGAATCAGATAGAAAATATAATGGGTTCAATTGCAAATACTTATCATTACCGAAATGGCTTCAGAGCTACTTACACGGGAACTTATGTATTGTTTTATGAAGAAATTTGTGCTAATTTAGGTTTGCCTGGGGATACTGATATTGACCCGAATGTGATTGTCAATGTTTGGGAAGGCGATGATCAATACAATTATGTAGCTGTCGCTGGAGTCCGATTAACAAATCGTCTCGGAGGAACCCGTTTTTACCTGAATGAAATTTCTTTTGAGATCTCTTCAGGACATTATTATATGGTCAATTTGCAGTTTAAGAAGGTAAATTAGTGATGAGCGTTATATTGGATAACATTCTAAATAATGCACCAAAAATTATCGCTATCATTATTGATATCGGTATTATTGTCTGGTGGATAAGTGTTTTATATCACAAATTCAAGCAATCCTTGATTGCTTTGAATATAAAAGTTGAAAATTTACAGGATGCCGTTTCTAATAGTAAGCTTTGCGCAGAAAGTTCTGATAATAAAATATATCAAGAGATTGATAAAATGAAAATTGATTATAAAGATAGCATAGAAGAACTTACCAAAAAAGTCGATGAATCCGAAATAAGATATGAACAGATGTTTATAGGTATTGAAAAAAGATTATCCGCTCTTGAAGCGCTTTTTAAGGCGCAAAATGAGAAGTTGGACTTGATAATTAGAATAATTAACGGAAAAAATAAAAGAGATAAATAGGTTGTAAATATGTATGTTCCAATTTACTATAAATGGTATGAATTAGTTCCGAACAAAAAATATCAGAATTATTGGCTTATCCTGATGGACGAGCGAATATTGATAACACTTGACGAAATAAGAAAATATTATGGCAGACCAGTCACGGTGAATAATTGGTATTGGGGAGGCAAGTTCAATAGCAGAGGGTGGAGAGAGCCATTTGACCCTGATGGTGCAGAATTAAGCCAACATAAATTCGGGAGAGCGGTTGACTTTACTATTGCGGGGATATCAGCCGAGACCATTAGAAACGATATAAGAAGAGGGTTGTTTCCGCTGATTACCTGTATTGAGAAGGATGTATCTTGGGTGCACATAGATGTCCGCAATGTTAAGCGCTTATTAGAAATAAGTGGTAAATAATGAATAAAAATATATATTATAACAAATAAGGTTATAAATTAAAATTATAACACAAAGGAGGAATAAATGAAAAACCTTATATTAGATGAAAATGCAAATCCGCTACCCGTTTTCTACCCGCCTGTTAATCCTGATAGTGTGGTCACTATAGACGCCGAAACTTCAAATCAAGAATTCTCTGAAGATAATAATAATGATCGCATTCTTCGGATAGTATGTTATTCTTCTGATGAGAATGTATTATCAGGATTGTATGGTATTAACGAAGCAAATATTGTTTTGCCCGTCAATGTAATTGATTATCTGTTTCTACCGAAAGGTGAAACACTAAAATTATCAGGAGCAACATTCAACATAGCTCCTTATGGAGGTTAAAAATGTGGCAAGAAATTCAACAAGTTCTAATGGACTTTGTCCGAAGTCCGATAGTTATCTCCACAATTATAGTAATCGTTGGAATTATCTGCTCTTACCTAAAAATTCCAAAATGGGTATCCAATATCATAATTAAGGTGATTCAGGATATATTCCAAGCGGTAATTGGAACCGAAGAATTATCAAAAGAAGTGCAGATGACATCCGAGGAAAAGTTAAATAACGCAATAATTGAGGTAAAAAACAGTCCAAATCTCACAAAAACAGAAAAAATATTGCTAAATAATAAATCTATAGTAAATGTGATTGAGAAGGCAGTTTTACCTGTATTGCAGAAGTTCTGGAAAAAGAAATAGTTATCTATCTTCCCCCCTTCCCCCCACTCATAGAAAACTCCTCGATGAGAGGGTATTACCACCTTGGTAATACCCTCTATTTTGCTTGGGTCAAATATTTTCACTTGCTTGCTTCAATAATTCCGAAAGTCAAACATTCTTAACTTTATAATTCCTCTATTACAGAGCCATAAACTTCTAATTCCGATGTAAATTTCTCTATTCGGAGTTCTTCAGGTAAATTAGATGCGGGATAAGGATAAATTCTATAAAGAGTTTGCATGCCAACAAACCCTTTTTCGCTTTTTAGATAGATACTTGCGGACAAGTGCAGGATAAGATATTTCATATTGATATCAACACTGGCACCTATTACCTGATAATGCAATTTTGTATCCCCGATGTTTTCCGCAACTACATCCGAAGGGATATTAATTGATAAATCATAATAACGATTCATATAGAATACCCCGTATTTGTCCAGTAAGGGTTGCTTGATTAGGAGACGGACTTTTGCGTTTTTCATTTTACCTCCTTCGTGTAATTTTATCTCGTATCATATCTATCGCAATCAGACCACCAACCGATAATGTTTCCAGTGCGGTGAACAATACCAGATAAGAGAAGTTGTCAATTTTTTTGAACACCATTTGACACAATAAGATTATGGTCGCAATCACTGATAAGATAAAGATTGCGAAAAGGATACATTCAACTATTGATAGGATATCAATTTTTTTCATTTATTCCTCCCTTTTTCTCTAAAGAATTTGTTTTCATATTTCGGACAAGGTTCGGGCAATTCCTCTTTACCTGCTTTTACCATTTCGGTAACTTTATCCACTCCTTCAAAGTAATATTGACAATTAGGATAATATTTATAACAGGTGTAACATTGCCTTATCCTGTAATCTTCCATTATAATTGCCACCAATCGTGATTCATTGTATTCTTTTCCCAATGAACAGATTACATTAGAGTTTCTTCTTTTTTTCATTTTAATCTCCTTTATTTCGGGTAAATCTGTTTTCATATTTTTGACATAGAGGAGGCATATCCTTTATGCCTTTTTGGACATTATCGGTTATGTTTTCCGTCATAGTGTTATAGTAAGCACATTCAGGAAAATACCTGTAGCAGGTGTAGCATTGTCTCATCCTGAAACCTTCCAGAATTTTTTTAATCAGGAGAGTATTTGCATATTTCTTTTTTTCAGTCATTGTTACCTCCTATGTAATCAATGATATCTTCTAAATTATTGCTTTGTAATATTTGACCATCGGGCAAAGTTAACTTATATATTATTTTTTTTGCTATTTCATTCCTTACTTTCGTAACTGTTTTCCGCACTATATAGAATGATTGATTTATCCCGTTTATTGTTTCCTGATAATATTTCTGATGCTCTGATAATTTGCCGTAACCGAACTTAAATTCCAAACAATAGTTGCCTGTTTTTTTCACAAGGATGCCGTCAAATGGTCTTTTCAATTCATCTGATACCCCTCTATCCCGCATCATCTGCACTCTTTTTTCGGTCATTATCGGGTCGGGAATTTTTATGTAGAGGCATTTTTTAATCTTGCAACACCAAGCGAACTCTTTTTCAAATACCCTTTCGGGCTTCATTTTCTTTTTCATTTGATAATCTCCGCTTTTGCCTTTCTATAGGATGGTGGATTCAGGCATAATATCGTCAATTGACCGATGATGCGATCAAAGAAGCGATCTCCGTATCTATTCCTGATTTCTTCAGAGTTTAGGTTTGTGGTAATTATAAATCCCGTATTATTATTCAGTTCTAATATTTTGAGAAACAATATTACCGCATTTGCAACTTTCATAGCATCCTTTTCATCTTCCGAGCCAATATCGTCAATGATAATACTATGAACATCCTCGAATAGCTGATTGATATCGGACGCCATAAAATTAAGCAATCTATGCACGGATAAACAGGAGAATAGTGAATGTTTCCACCAGCATAACTTCTTCGCCAGCAATGTTTTTCCCGTTCCAACTTTCCCTGTAATAAGATACCGAAATACCTTATCTTGATTGTTATCCAGATACTCAATCACTTTTTGGTCTTTAGTAGTATCGAGACCCTCTTTGTCTAAATATTCCTTAAAACTTAATTGAATCATCACTTTTCTCCTTGTAAACTTTTTTAGTTTTATTTTTGCGGAAATTATCATAACAAGCATCGTCAAGGAATTTCTGAATCCCCCGTGCCAAGAAATCCTCCAGAGACCATCGGTAATTGAAAAAGTAGGCATCATCATTCACGATGATGCCATAATTCTTTATTGCGGTCAGGATTTCATCTATGGTATAATCTTTGAGGGCACTTTTTATTTTTACTTCTGCTTTTTGTGATAGTTTCCTATGTTTAATAATACCAGCATTATTCCATGCCTCAAATATTATTGTTTTGGCTTTATTTAGCTTATCTTCTTTCATCGTGAACTCCTTTTTTAATGTTATTTCCCCATTCAGATGTATTTTACATTGCCATCTTCTTTTAGCATTCTTTTTCTGAATATTATTCAGACGAGAGATTTTGCGCATTACACATTCAATATTGCTTCAATTTTCTTAATCAAATTATCACGCAACTTTTTATATTTCCCATAACCGCAAATCCACTGATAGAATACACCTGCTGGTATTCCAAGCAAGATGGCAAAATCTTTTTCCTTAATACCTTTTGCCTTCAGGGCAGATAATACTGCACGCTGATATTCTTCAGTTACATATCCTTTTTCGTCGATCTTAACCATTGTTCCTCCTTTTTTCTTAATTCTATCTCTTGTTCTTCATCCCGCATCACAGCTTTGACTTCGGGACAGCTTTCGATCATAAATGTTTCCAATCTTTGTAAAACTTCTAAAAGATTGCTTAATTGAATATTCTGCACTCCATAGTCAAAGGATAAACCTTTGACTTCATTCACATAAATTCTTGCATTCATACAATCGGGATAGACATATATATCCATCGCCACTTTTACTGTATCTCCAGACGGGTCTTTGCCGTAATCAATGTGCAGGTAATATTCGTTCTTGAAGTTGTATTTTATCGTGAGTTTTCGCATATATCACCTCCCATAGGATTACCTATTAGTTCCTTGACTTCAGGATTTATGCTTCCCGCAATTATTTCTAATTGCTGATACATTTTGCCTATATCGGTCGCCTTTATTTTTTGGAAACCGATATCGTAAGAATTTCCTTTTGCATTGTGCACGGATAATCTCAATGAAGTTTCACTCGGATAAATATAAATATCCATATTTACCGTCAAAGCGTTTAATTCATTATTATCTTCTTTATCTGCAAATTCCTTCTTCATCCACTATAATATAGTTTTCGGTATCGAGATAGATTTTATCTATTGTGTTCATCCTTTCTCCTTAATATTTTTTTTTGAGGCAGGATGATGAGCGGATACAATCATCCTGCCTCTTATTTTTTACCCTTCCTCTTCGGGTTCGGGTTCAATTATCTCCTCAATGGGAGCAGGTTCTTTATCTGGTGTTTTCCCCTGTTTTTGAATGTTTTCGTCCAATTCAATCACGGGAAGGTCGAAAACATCTATGTTATCAATCACATTGGCTCGTATTTTTTCATCGTTCGCCAATGCCTCCCTGATTTCCACACTGAGTGGCATATAAGCCAGGCACGCTTTCGCCACTGTTTTCATACACATCTGGGCAGGAAACCGCTTCCACGGAGAGTAGGGTTTATCGAATGATTGCGAATATCGCTTTGCATGAGCCATTATATCCTCAATGTGCGCATAATGCACATTTCGGGCACCATTGGTAAGCTCCGCAATGCAATAGTATCCTATCACATCCCCCCGTTTTTCCAGAGGAAGACGATAATCGAACTTATGGTAAATCTCCAATCTATTACCTTCATAGATAGCAAATACATCCTGATATCGCACCTCATTTACCACGCATATTTTAGCTAATGGGTGACGATAAAATAAATCAAGTAAACCTTTATATCCCAATTGGAATTGGGCATAATATTGTTTACTTTTGCTATCAAAGTAAGGTATCAGCCAGGCATGACCCAGCGGTGTATTCGGTTCCAGATGCAATTGTGCAGACACCAGCGATGCGGTGATAATTGACCCAAGAGTGCATTTTTGCAAATCCTGATTCGTCTGCACCGAGGTAAGGATGATCCGAACAAAGCGTTCTGCAAGTTCTTTTGACCCCAGTGCGGATTGGAATTGTTTTAGCATATTATCACTCTTCAGGTAATCGGTTATCGTTACCACTTTATTATCAGTAGTTTTGGGCAATTCTGTTTTAACCTGCATCTGCCTATATTCAATGTTACTGCTCATTATTATCCTCCTTAATCCAATGTTTATGTTTTTTTGCGAATTCGTGAAGAAGTTTTGTAGCTTCCTGCCGTGTAAGTTCGCCAGCTTTTACCTTCTCCTGAATTTCCCTTGCATAATCGCTTCTCATTTTCAATATATCAGCATCGTAAAATGCTGATTCACCTGTATTGAAGAGTGCTTCTTTAATATTCTTCATTTTTATCCTCCTTCAGGGTAAATCTGAATGATTCGGTTTCCCGCAAATATTTTTCCGCTATGTGCGGTAATTCATTCTTTAATTTTTTGGTGTCTAAAGTTGACGATTTCACTTTTTGATATCGCACTATGTATCTTCCCGCCTTCAAATACTCGTGATTTCCCATATATTCCAGAATCTTCAATTTTACATCTTCTTTTTCTTTGCTGATATCTTTTTCCTTATCTTGCAAATCCTTATAAACATTTACTAACATATCAATTTCGTGGTTCCCTTCAATAACATCAGGAACTTGCTCGGTAAGGGTGAGGTTGAAGTCGTCGATTGCCGTCAATTCGGGAGCAACATCCTTCAATATATTATTCTCCCAAAAATCAACAATCTTTTCAATAATTATTTTTTCTAATTCATAATCACGGGCAATCTTAAAACAGCGATAATCATTGCCACCAATTAATATTGCGATAAATGAGTAAGGAACATCAGCCAACATCATATAATAAGCCACCTGTAGCTGATATTCCTCTGGAATATTACCATCCTCCCAACCCGCACCATAACGGGAGGTCTTTGCCTCGAAGATGAACTTGTTTCCGTTTTCATCCACTCCTATCCCGTCGGGATGACCCTGCATATAATCGTAAAGCGGGTGAACTAATGGCTCTTGAGGTTTTTCCACTGGGTATCCCGTATCTGCGATGAATTTTTTCCTGATTACTTCTTCAAGCAATGTTCCCCATTCTATTTCAGGTTTTTCACTAATATCGGGTGGGATAACCTTTCCAGTTTTTTCCATCCATAAGGCAAGCTTGGTCTTCCATTTTGGTCTGGGCAGGACGATGGACGCAACATCAGTCCCCCCGATATAATTTTGACGCTCTTTACTATTCATTTGTTTCCTCCTTTATCCCCAGTATCCATTTCTCTATGGCTTTCGTCAATAGAGAAACATAACCCGATACAATTGTGGGATTTTGACTTGTTCCAATTATAATATTATTGATAGAATAATCCCTGATTAATTTCAGGAATTCTTGTCTATCGTCCTTTTCCAAAGCGTTTTGCAACGCCATCTGCTGTTCCACAGCCATTTCGTAACATTTGACTTGTGACATTTGTCACCTCCTGCTTTTTTTATCACCCGTTATCAACGGGATTAAATGTGATATAATTTTCATTAAAATATAACATTGCGGTGCCTCTTTTTCCGTTCCTGTTTTTGCGGACAATCACCTCTACAATCCCAGGGTAATCAGTATCCTTATTGTAAACCTCATCCCGATATAGGAAAAGCACCTTATCAGCATCCTGCTCCAGATTGCCACTATCACGCAGATCCGATAATCGTGGTCTTTTATCCTCCCGATTTTCGAGGTCTCTATTCAATTGTGAAAGTATCAATATTGGAACCCGTAAATCCTTTGCTAATATCTTCATATCTCTACTTATAGCGGAAACCTCTTCATATTTACTTTTGTAAATTCTTTCAGAGGTCAACAATTGCAAGTAGTCAATAATCAATAAATCGGGTTTTATCCCTCTTTTTTTCATTATATTTATTTCATTTCTAATATCCGATGTTTTTATTTTGCCATAGTCATTAAGGTAAATATTGGAATTTTCCAAACTCTGTAAATAGGAAGCTATTTCCCTTTTTGTCATTTTCAACCCGAATATTTCATCCATTGAATATATCCCTTTTTGTGCCAGGAGCCGACTTAAAATTTCTTCATTGCTTTGTTCAATAGAGTAAAATATTACCGTTTTTCCTTGTCTGATAGCAACATTTTTCATTATTTGCAATGCTAATGCGGTTTTTCCCATTGAAGGTCTCCCCGCCAAAATAACGAGTTGTCCCGCACTCAATGAACCGAGCAATTTGTCTATATCAGGAAATCCAGTATCGATATAGTTTTCTGTTTCTGAAGGGTCAATGCAATCAGCATATCTTCTAATCAATTCCTGCAATGATACTAATTTTTTCTCTTCTTCGGTGAAATCCATAGACAAAATACTGGTAATAATGTTATTCAATATATCTTCCGCTGATGCTTTTGCGGATGTGATTTCAATGATAGATGAATTGCATATATTCAACAGTTCCCGAAGACGATATTTATCTTTTAGAATTTTTAGATATAGAGGATAATTTACCGCCGAATTGACGAAATCACTGAGTAGATTCAGGATTTGAACTCCCCCAACAGTATCGAATATTCCTTCCATCTTCAATTCATCAGCAAGGGTGATGAGATCAACCTTATTTTGACGATCATATAATTTCTTTATCGCCTGAAATATTTTTCTATAATTATTATGGTAAAAATATTCCTCTTTAAGTTCACCTATCGCTTGCGGGAGAATGCTGTCATCGATCAGCATTGCTGATAATATCCCCAATTCTGCGTTCAAATCTGCAATTCTATTCTCTTTCATTACACTCATTTGCCAATCTTAATATCAGAAAGACAAATTTTTGTCTTATTTTCCATAGATGTTTTAAGTTGCTTCGTAACATCTAAAAATAATTCTTGCGCTGTCATTTTTCCTCCAATGGTATTAGTAATTGTTCCAGTGAATAATTGACTCGCTGGCACGCTATATTGAAATAATTTTCTTCTCTTTCAATTCCTATATATTTTACATTTTCTTTTATGCACGCCACTGCCGTCGAACCGCTTCCTAAAAACGGGTCAAGCACAGTCCCGTTCGGTGGTGTGATGAGCCGAACTAAATATCGCATAAGTTCAACGGGTTTTACAGTCGGGTGAATGTTTTTCCCTTCCAGACCTTCCCGCCTTTCTTTTTGACTGGCTTTCGGGCAGTAAAAGAAATGCTGGGCTCCGTTGGTAAATAATCGGGTAA
>Ga0265295_1002480_pt1 | contig 29119 bp, 28 predicted proteins | sample Munlansysbiofilm_FD_192503 | JGI IMG/M metagenome (GOLD analysis project Ga0265295, IMG submission 192503) | Leachate microbial communities from a municipal landfill in Southern Ontario, Canada - Methane capture system biofilm | ecosystem: Engineered > Solid waste > Landfill > Unclassified ... | reverse complement strand
TCGTGTGTACCGATAGAACCGAACAATTTTCCTTCTTCGCCTGTGTTAGCAGTGATAGTCACTTCTAACTCAGACAGCTGAGCACCGCGTGCTTCTGCTTCTGCACGCTTCTCGGCAGCTGCTTTTTCAAGCTCTGCGCGACGCGCTTCAAAAGTTGCGATGTTAGCTGCAGTTGCAGCTGTTGCTTTACCTTGTACTAGTAAGTAGTTGCGACCGTAACCGGCTTTAACATTTACTTTGTCGCCCAGGTCGCCCAGATTTGCGACTTTTTCTAGCAGGATGACTTCCATTTGAGTCTCACCTCTTGTATTTCAACGTTCACCGTTCGCAGCATCGGAATCATTATTTTGAGACCGTAAACCACGAAAATCAAAAACACTATCAATAATAGCCATAACCATTAAAAACGGATAAATCAGCTGCATAAACAGTACAAAGCCAACATACATACCAATCAACCAAAAACCACCAACGCGGTATTTAGCCACTATGCCATGCATCACAGCTAAGCCTGTAAACAACAACGGCACACTGCACAATGGCGTTAACACGACAGCTTGTATCCCGAGACTTGGCGCAAACAACATGCCAAACACTAGGGGGAACGCAATCACCGCAGGTAGGCGCAAACGTTGAAACTCGATTGCAAACCCGCCTGGGTTATATAAAGCTGCTTGCCAATACCGTGCAAGAATCACACTCATTAAGCTTAATACTTGCAATACTGCTGCCATCAAGCCGGTTAATACCGGGACAATCAAGCTGTGCAATTGCAACTGCTGTTCAGCAGATAACTGTTCGTAAAGCTCTGAGAGCATTTTTGGCATCATCGCATTGAGCTCTGCTGCCACTTCACTTAAGGGCTGAGCAAATGCAACACCCAACACTCCAGCAAAAAACACCCCAATCAAAACACTTGCAAGCAAGGTTTTTAACCAAGACGCTGTTGATCGCAAGATATACGCCATCATTGATGCACCCAGCAGCCCTAATAAGGGTCGTGGCTCATCAAAGTAGGCCCATACCAAAGCGGGTAACAACGCCCAAACGATCACACCAAGTGCGTCGGTTAGGCCACGCCTTAATAACACTAAACTTACAGCCGCAGCGCTAAGCCAAAACATCATGGGTACAGCAGATGCTAAAGCCACCACAGAGATGGCCTGCATACGCCCACGCATAATATATTCAGCGAGTCTACGCATGCGTTAACCTATCCATTTATACGGTACAGCCAAAAAATTAATTTGTGTGACTGTCGGTGTATGGCAGCAGAGCTAAAAAGCGTGCGCGTTTGATTGCAGTTGACAATTGGCGCTGATATCTAGCTTTAGTGCCAGTAATACGGCTTGGTACAATCTTGCCAGTTTCTGATACGTAAGCTTTCAATGTATTTAAATCTTTGTAATCGATTTCTTTTACATCTTCAGCTGTGAAACGGCAAAATTTACGACGGCGGAAAAAACGTGCCATGACAGTGGCTCCTCAATTAAGCTCTAGGATTACTCATCAACATCGTTGTCACTGTCGTCGTCACCATCTTCTTCGGTGTCTTCGGCAGTTTCAGGACGTTCACGACGCTCACGACGCTCAGTACGGTTCTCTTCAGCCTTCAACATCTCAGACTGTTCAGTAACCGCTTCATCGCGACGAATGATCAAGTTACGCAATACGGCATCGTTGTAGCGGAAACTGTCTTCCAGTTCTGCTAAAGCTTTGCTGCTGCACTCAACGTTGAGCAAGATGTAGTGAGCTTTATGGATGTCGTTGATAGCATAAGCTAATTGGCGACGGCCCCAGTCTTCTTGACGATGTACTTGACCACCATCTTCTTCGATCAGTTTGGTATAACGCTCAACCATACCGCCGACTTGTTCGCTTTGATCCGGGTGGACCAAGAACACTATTTCGTAATGACGCATAGATGCTCCTTACGGGTTGTAGCCTGCCGCACCATGCGGTCAGACAAGGAGTTGATGAAATTTGCATTAACAACCACATGGGTAGTACGCGCAATGCAAGGGGCGTATTCTAAAGAAGCACGCCCCGCTAAGCAAGGTTAGTCTGATAAAAGGTCAGATAAACCTGAAAAATCTATTTCTTAAGGGTGCGTTGGCGTTGTGCTTCAAATAAACATACGCCCGTAGCCACAGAAACGTTAAGACTGCTCACTGTACCCTGCATCGGCAGATGCACGAGATAGTCACAATGCTCACGTGTGAGACGGCGCATGCCTGTACCTTCAGCACCCATCACCACGATCAGCGGTCCGGTCATATCTTGCTGATACAAAGTCTGCTCAGCATCACCGGCGGTACCCACAACCCACAGTCCCTTTTGCTGCAACTTAGCTAGCGCACGCGCCAGATTCGTTACGGCAACCAAAGGCACAACTTCAGCGGCACCACAAGCCACTTTACGCACGGTGGAGTTGAGGGTGGCTGATTTATCCTTAGGGATAATCACCGCATGCACACCGGCCGCATCGGCAGTACGCAAGACAGCACCGAGATTATGCGGATCAGTCACACCATCGAGCACCAGCAACAATGGCGGTACTTCAAGGCGATCGAGCAGCTCATCCAGCATTTGCTCACCCCAGATTTGACTGGGGCTGACTTTCGCGACTACACCTTGGTGCACGCCATTAATCTGCTCATCCATTTCCTTGCGAGTAATGGTGTTGCTTTGCACGCGCGCCTCATCAGCTAACTGACGTAAGACTTGGATACGCGGATCGTCACTGCGACCGTCGGCTAAAATCAATTGCTTAACGCGTTTTGGGTGATGACGCAGTAATGCTTCAACCGCATGGACACCATAGACGTTTTCTAAATCATTCATAATGTCCTGCCTTAGTCGACTTGCTCACCACTTTACGCTTGCTGCTCTTAGCTTTAGGTTTTGCTTTAGCAGCAGGGGTTGTATCTGCGGCTTTAGAACCTTTCTTCGGCGCTGAAGATTTCTTACCGGCAGCAGATTTGCTTTTACTTGGTGCAGACACCGGGCGCTTATCAGTATTGGCATCCGCTTGACTCATTTCAAAGTCAATTTTGCGCTCATCCAAGTCAACCCGCGCGACAATCACTTCAACGCTATCGCCCAGACGGAAACTACGTCCGCTGCGCTCACCACTTAAGCGGTGGTGCAAAGCATCAAAATGGTAGTAGTCACCCGGCAAGGCAGTAACGTGCACTAAGCCTTCAACATAAATATCAGTCAACTCAACAAAGATACCGAAACCTGTCACCGAGGTAATCACACCTTCAAAAGTGTCACCCACACGGTCAAGCATAAATTCGCATTTGAGCCAAGTGACCACATCACGCGTTGCTTCATCAGCACGGCGCTCAGTCAGCGAAACTTCAACACCAATTTCTTCTAAACGCGGCATTTCATAGGGATAAATTTGCGCTTTAGGCAAACTACGTCCGCCCACGCGCTGCACATGCTCCGTTTTCTGACGCGAACGAATCACATGGCGTACAGCGCGGTGATTGAGCAAGTCAGCATAACGACGAATCGGTGAAGTAAAGTGCGTATACGCCTCATAGTTCAGACCAAAGTGGCCATTATTATCAGGGCTGTAGACCGCTTGACTTAATGAGCGCAGCATCACTGTTTGGATCAATTGGAAATCTGCACGATCACGTACGGTTTCTAATAATGCCAAATAGTCTTTAGGTGTTGGATCACCTTTACCGCGGTTTAGGGTTAAACCTAACTCAGTTAAGAAGCCACGCACTTTCTCAAGCTTTTCTGCAGGCGGACCATCATGCACACGGTACAAACCGGGCAACTCATGATCCGTTAAGAAACTGGCCATGGCAACGTTGGCACACAGCATGCACTCTTCAATCAACTTATGCGCATCGTTACGCTCAGTCGGCAGAATCTCGGCAATTTTACGATCCTCACCAAACACGATATGTGTTTCACGAGTTTCAAAATCAATGGCACCACGAACATGACGCTGCTTTTGCAAAGCTTTATAAACGGCGTACAAATCTTTAACATGCGGCGCAACAGCAGCATATTCAGTGAGCAACTGCTTGCCTTCTGCACTGCGTGGACGCTCCAGCATGGCACTGACGGTGTCATAGGTTAAACGTGCATGTGATTGAATCACTGCTTCGTAGAACTGATAACCAATCATTTTACCGGTATGCGATAACGCAACCTCACACACCATGGCTAAACGATCAACATGTGGATTGAGTGAGCATAAGCCGTTGGACAATTCCTCTGGCAGCATTGGAATCACGCGCTCAGGGAAGTACACCGAGTTACCGCGTAACCCTGCTTCCAGGTCCAGTGCAGAATCCACTTTCACGTAATGCGATACGTCAGCAATGGCCACATATAAACGCCAGCCGCCGGAGACTAAATCACCACCTGTACGTGGTTCGCAATAGACCGCATCATCAAAGTCGCGAGCATCGGCACCATCAATGGTGACAAAAGGCAAATGACGCAAATCCACACGGCGCTCTTTATCTTTCTCTTCAACTTCAACTTTAAAGCGCTTCGCTTCTTTAACCACAGCATCAGGCCATACATGTGGAATATCGTAGTTGCGCAATGCAACCTCAATTTCCATACCTGGCGCCATATATTCGCCGAGTACTTCAACGATATTACCCTGCGCCTGAAAACGCTGAGTCGGCCAGTGAGTAATCGCTACTTCAACCAACTGACCAATCTGTGCACCACCGGCGCGACCTGGACTGACTAAGACTTCCTGCTGCATTTTCTTATTGTCAGGCAGAACAAAACCAATACCGTTTTCTTCGTTGTAGCGGCCGACAATGGATTCATGTGCACGCTCAGCAACTTCAGCAATTGAGCCTTCACGACGGCCACGCTTATCAAAGCCCACTACGCGAGCTAAAACACGGTCACCATCAAAGACTAAACGCATCTGTGTGGGGCTTAAAAATAAATCATCGCCACCATCATCAGGAATTAAGAAACCAAAGCCATCACGGTGACCACTGACGCGGCCCACGACAAGATCAAGCTTATCAACGGGCGCATAAGCACCGCGTCGGGTATAGACCACTTGTGCATCACGCTCCATCGCACGTAAGCGACGACGCAATGCTTCAAGATCTTCTTCTGATGTTAAACCGAATTCCGCTGCCAACTGCTCTCGTGCAGCTGGAGCACCACGCTCATCTAAGTGATGTAAAATCAACTCACGGCTAGGAATGGGGTTGTCGTATTTTTCCGCTTCACGTGCGGCCTCAGGGTCGAGGGATTGCCAATCGGCTGTCAAATTAAATTCACCTTACTTTTTAAAAATTCAAAGGTGACGTAAATAATTGTTCACATCACCAAACTACGTGCCTAATTTAACAGATTTTTTAGCGCACGGGGGTTTACAAGATCTTTTTTCAGTCGTATAGTTCGCGACCACAACGTTATGTAATGCACGTTGTACCATGGAAGCAATGGTAATGTATTGTTTTCAATGCCCAGGTGGTGGAATTGGTAGACACGCTAGCTTCAGGTGCTAGTGGCCTTACGGCCGTGGAAGTTCGAGTCTTCTTCTGGGCACCAATCAAAACGCTTAAAGCCCCTAACCATGGGGCTTTGTGCTTTCTAGGGGTTTACGATACCCCCAATAATACCCCCAAATTGTTTTGTACCCCCTCGCCGTTGCTTAGAACAATCCGACCAATGGCATCAGTGACGCGGCAAGCACTCGCTCAAGTCACCAAACCACTGTTGATAGAATGCTTGGTCTATATCGCCATCATCTAATGGGTTGCACCTGTCTGGTACGCCTGCCAGCTTAAGCACCGCGTTATAATCAAACCCATGCGCATTGCATAAGTCATACAGCACTTTGCTATGGGCAAGCTGGCGCGCAACGCATTGCTGTAGCTGTTTGCGTATAGAATCAAAGGCATCATCAAGCTGGTCATCAGCAGCGCTTGTAAGGCTCTGCAAGCGGCTCAATGTAGACGCATATATAAAGCACTGACGCCAATACTCCACAGACCAAACCAGCACCACAGTATGGAACGCATCGCGCCAGTCGGTATAAGCCGCATCAATGCAATTGTATTGCTTCCATGGCACCGCGCCGCGGATCTTATCGACCTCTTCGGCATTCATATCAGCCATGCTTTGCAGTGTGAGTGCGGCAAGCTGCTTGGGTGCTAAACCTTCATATAATTTAACGCTACGCTTTGTGGTCTGTTTCACTTCTTCATCTCCTGCAATTGCTCAAGTTGAGCGAGGCGCTTTTCCAGCTCTGTGATTTCAACAATCTTCAACACATCAGCTAAGGCGCTCAGTAATTCTTGAGCGGTGCTTGTGGATATTGCGCCAGCACCTGCAAACTGTATTAGCTGGCGCGCCATGTCTGCGCTAGTGCCCTGCAAAGGCTCAGGTAATACAACGGCCTCACTTTGTGGTTTAAGCGCCGGTACAAGTCGATTAGCGAGCATAGCCATTGCTTGGGTATCGCCACCTTTGGCCATGGTCGCCACGGATAACCAGAAGCCATGCTCACCACCATCAAACGTCTCTGCAAGCGCCTCACGGATTAGAGTACGTTTGTTTTTACTGCCAGCAGGTCTACCAACTGGATTGCTCAGTATTTGAGCCGTTTGTTTATTGTTCATCAGCTCACCAAATTAAATAGAATGGCATCAGCGTGTTCGTCGTCTTTGCGCTCGTCGTCGATAATGTATTGCAGCACGGCGGTAGCTTCCTCACGACTGCGAGGTCTGATCTGCGCCATTAGTTCAAATACAAAATACCCTCGCTCATAACACTCTTGAGCAGGCTCATCAGCATCAGCGGCTTGTTTGAGCCAATACAGTTCATCCCAGAAACTAAGCTCATGCAGACAATCTGCCAAGGTATGCGGCATCAGCTCAGGATGCTGTTTAAACCTGTCTGCAATGCCTGTCCTGTCGCTGTCCATCAATCCAACGTCCACGCCAGCCAGCACACGGATAACCCACCGCTCGGCCTCGGTCATTAAATCAGGATCATTACCGAACCTTGCCACCGCCTCAGCCTTGCGCAATGCCGTTGTTTTGGATTTCTTCACGTGACCTTCAATATCTGCAAAATTGAATGATGCAAAGGTCGAGAACATATTGCCGTTACTGTGTTTGATTAAGTGGTCGGTATAGCGTCTCTCAATCTCAGCCAATGGCGTTTTAATGTTAGCCACTGCTGTTTGCGCCGTATCAATAGCCAGCGGATCACCGGTTGCAATGACCTCTCTAAGCCATAGCACCGCATCAACCTCAATATCACCGGTGACTGAGCGCTGTACCGGCATCACAAAGGCTGCTAGCTGGGTGCTGGCGCTGTGTTTGATTGCAGGCAAGGTAAACATCAGCCGATGCTTTGGGTTGTCCGACAACGCACCAGAACGCCTGACGATAGTGCGCACCGTGCCAAGTGGTAGACCGGTGATTGCAGCCACCTCGTTATAAGAGTGTTTGCGCTTCAACTCCAGCACTTGGGCGCGCTGCTGGTCTGTGATTGTTTTAGGTCGTGCCATTGAATTAAACCCGCTGAATATATGGCTCAATTATAGCATTGTTTGAATATAGGGTATTCAAGATAAGGAGGTATTGCCTCGCGTATGACTCCGATAAAACCTTGAGCGCGCGTGGTGACTTCAATAAAACCTTGCTGATCAGTGGGGTTTCTGACTTCCTGCAACCTCCACAATCTGTGGTTATTAAACTGTGGGCTGATTGAGCCAAAGGGTGCTTATTCAAAACGCCACCTGATTTCTAATGGCCTGAATTCCGCCAGTTAGAATTTAGTATTTTTGGCGGTCGTGAAACTCTTGTAACCGAACCTGCTTTTAACTCTACTGATCCGATGAATTAGAACCGGTTGCCATAAATGTGCGACTGCTGGAGGGGTGCAATCCTAACCACACTCTGTGGGTGATCTCTAAACCGGTCGGGAAAGTTCGTATTCTGAATGATCCAAACACGGATCATCTCTAGCAGGAATTACCGCTCTCGTATTGCCACCTTTTCGGTTGTGGATTGTTAGCCGTGACGATTGCAGCAGATATAAAAACCCCACGGGTTAGGTGGGGCTGTTGGTTAGTGGTTAGCTAAGTGCCAGTTAAGGCCGGTCTTGGCTGTCTTGGCTGCCTCCCTTGGCTCTGTATGCCATAACTCGCGCATATCATCTGCATCAATAATGCCGTGCTGTAAAAGCCACTCAGGAGGCCTATGCAAGGTGTGCGCTACCCGCTCAAGCCACTGACGTTGCAGTCGTTCCAGTTCACCGATGATCTGTTGCTTTGAGTGCTTGAGCGAATCCAGCAATTCAGCGCTTGGCTGCCTACTGGCTGCGAGCTTTATATTCTGCCCATCAGTGCTAAGCATCACGCCACTGAGTAACGCCTGTTCAATAATTGCGGCGGCGGTCATATAGTAGCCTCCCACGGCTCAGCAGGTGCGACATTTGCGACTTCTGCGACATTCTCCTGTAAGCCTTGATCTGTGGGGCTTTGCGCGCCTTCAGTAACTGCGACACCATTGCGACACGTTGCGACATTTTCCGGCGTATCATCGCTGGCGCTATTTTTGTCGCAGTGTGTCGCAGCAGTGTCGCAACTCTGCAAATTGCTGTACCCATCGCCGTTGCTGGCTTTGGCGGCTGTTGTCGCAATTGTCGCAGTTGTCGCAGCAGGGTTTAACAGTAAAGCATTAAGATTGAACGACTTGCCTTTGTCGCCAGTTAACAAGTGACTTTTATCAAGCAAAATATCTAATGCTTCATCTCGCTTTTCTGCCTTGCGTAGCGGGTTGTAACCACTACGGCTCCACTCTCTACGGGTGAACTTCATCCAATTCGACTTGCCTGCTTTAACCTCTCTAACAAGCCAGTCCGACATATCTATTGCAGCTTGTGTTGCTTTATCTACGCGAACTTCGCAGGCGTATCGGTGCCACTCCAGCAGGCTGTGATCCACGATAGCGAGCGCAGCTTCCATTGCCTGCTCGTCTACATGGTTGCGACCTTCAAAATGCGCAATGACTGTTGCAACTCTCAATGCGTTTTGAGCGCCACGACTGGCGAATGGCGTTAACTCTGCATACATACCAAAGCGGCCTTGCTGGTGCTCTACATCATTGTAGAAGTCCATCCATAGAGAACGTGCGCCACGGGCAAGATCAAGCCTATCTGCTTTTATTTCGCCGTCCTCGATCTTTTCAGGCTCCCGCATAATGTCTTTAAGTCGCTGCCAATAATCCGCAATGCCGATATATTCTTCAGGCTTTTTGAACATACGATCCACTGTCATAATTCTTGTTCCGGCCAATGACGCTGGTGCGCAGAATAAGAATCTCGGCAAGAATCCCTGCTCCCTCATTACTGGGTCAGTCAGTGCATCGCGAACTGCCACCTCTTGCGCCATCAAGTGCAGACTAAGGCGCCGCTGCCAAAACTTGCCGGATGCATCAGCATTTTCGCTTGAACGTAGACGCTCGCCTTTACCCGCATCCCATAGCTGGGTAAGGCTGCCCAATACAGCAACTCGGTTATCTGCTTTTAAGCTATGGCCTCCAAGCATTTGACCGCCTTCGTCTGTGCTCCAAAATAGTGACGGCGTACCCTCTACAAACTTCGCCATGATCCGGCTGATACTGCCATCACTGCCAATAATCGTAGTTGGGTCAGGTGGTGCTGGATTGTCTTTTTTATATTGTGCTAGCTGCTTACCCTTTAAACCTTCAGCACCGCTATTTAGCTCAGCAACTTCTTTGTAATAGCTCTGACTGACTTCTTTTTCAGCTTCCATAATTGGCTTGAATGCTGGATCGTGCGCAGACGATTTGCCGCCACCTGACCTATTAAGCGCCAGCGAGTTTATGCTGCATGGCATTTGATAGGACTTATGCGACCACGCATCAACTCGGGTCTGTGCAAGGTAGGACGCTGCTCCCAGTACACACTGACCGACAAGCTCAATTGGTGACTGGGCTAGGTCAGCTATACCTTTAATAGCGTCGCGCATCATTGGCGGCAATGCATCAATCGGATAAGGTGCTGGCGCTTCAGCCTGATCTACAAGCGGCTCTGGCATGATCTGCTCGACTTTGCCACGCGGCTGCAATTGATTTGTAATGCTCATTGCGCACCTCCTTGCATCATCAAGTGGTAATCGTTCCAATCAGTGCCATGATGATCTGGTGGAAACTCTGGAATCATAAGCTCAGCATTAACCACCGCTGCGGCTTTTCTCGCTGCATCAACTCCAGTATTTTCTGTGGCTTGGTGATCGTTATCAGCACAGATAACAATATGCGCAGCTGGGCAGGTTTTTCTCGCCTGTTGTGCAATGCTTATCAAATTACCGGCATTCAATGCGCACAGCACGCCTTTACCTGTCATCTGGTGAATAGTTGCGCCGGTTGCGTAACCTTCGCAGATATAAATCAGATCATCATGCTGTCCAACTGGTGCATAAGCGCCAGCTACCTGACCACCTTTAAGGAAACGCTTTTCACCGTCTGGCTGAATAAATTGCAGGTTAACCAGCTGCCCGTTTGCGACAATTGGAATCACAAGCGCAGCGCCACGCTGGCGCAGATCAAACGGCTTAATCTGTTTTGCTTGCAGGTACGGATGATTAGGATTTGCTGATAACGCCTTACTCCATAGATAAGCAGCTTTAGCGGCTGTCACAGCCTGCTGGTGCTCTCGTTCGCTGTCAGCTTGCTGTTGCTGTATACGGCGCGATAAAGCACGCGCTGCAAGCTCAGCAGGGCTTGGCATAACGGGCTTAGAATCATCAATCCATCCGTTTTGCTTGGCACGGTAAAACAAAGTAGCGATATTTAAACCACCTGACGGCTTGCAGCTTTTCCACACTGACATTGCATCGCTTGCTTTGTAATTATCTGCCTGCTGGCTCCAGTCGCTCCAGCTATCAAAGGCAATATCACCGAACTCTGACTTGAGCATCATGGCCGCTTCATACCACTCTTGGCGGTCGTGTGCGTTCAAGTACTGCAATGCGCTCTGTGCGCGCTGAATATCTGTATTCATTCCATCGCACCTCGCAGCGTAAACAGCATCAGCAAAGCAAATGCCTGTTGAGTCGATGGGTTATTTGCTATAATGGCGACGCTCAGCAAGGCATCTAAAGCGTTCGGTTTACTTCGGTCGATCGGGCGCTTTTTCATTTGTGCGCCCCCTGTGCTTGAAAATAAACAAGCGCAATTAAACCAATCGCTGTTGCTGTTATGCGTTGCGTAGTAATTACCCTTGGGGCTTCGTCCAAGTCAAAACTAATCTGCCGTTGACCACTTTCTAGGGTTAGCAGTCCGCGTCTTGTGTACGCTGTTAGCGGCGCTTCGGTGCGATAGATAAAGTCTTCTAGGTTGGTCATTGGGCGCAAATGCTCGCCATTAAGCACCATGCCAAAGGCTTTGGCTTTTTCTTCAACCAATCCAAAAAACTGACTTTCTGCTTGGTCGTCTAATCGCTCAAAAATAGAAAGATTATCGCAAGCCTCATCTAAGCAAGTGCCGCTTAAGAGCTGATTGAGTGCGAATGTAGCTAGCTGGTTTAAGGTGAATGTGGTTTTCATTCTGCCACCTCCACACTTTCCGCAATGCGCGCATCAATCCACGCGTTAACCTCATGCTCTAACCATGCGACTGCTTTAGCGCCTAACCTAATTTGTTTTGGGAACGTACCGGCCTCAATGCGGCGGTAAATCTCGCTAGTGCTTAGGGTGGTGCGCCCTTTTACGATGGGTAATTTGATAAGGGTGTTGGGGGTGGTGGTAGTGCTAGCCATTGCTTAAACCTCTGTGGTTATTGTCGGGAACAATGGCTATAGGTTGGTTTGTTCAGCTGGCGCTGTGACGTGGGGCTTTTTTTATGGTTGGGTTGGTAATTTCCCCCAAAGCCCATGCTGGTGGCCGTTAGCGGTCATAATCTCAGGCTCATCTGTTTTCATGCTTTCTAGTTTCTTGGCTATATTCTCAATAGATTTATGTAGCTCATCTATGCATACAGACAATATACCGGCCATAGAAAGCAGCGCTTCAATAAACTCATTAAACTCCCCAGCCGGTTCACCGTAGCGGTTCTTTTGCCGCCTTGGAATATCATCAGTTTTTTTAATCAGTTTCCACGCCACTATAATCTCAACGCACAAGTACAATCGTGACTTTCTCGGAATGCCGGTCTCTGCTGTCTCTAATGGTTGCGATTGCAGCCAACACTTGAGCGCTGATAGATCCCATAAAAGTTTATTTAGCTGGGGTTTTGTTTCTCCACAAAGACTACTTTCATACAACAAAGCAGCGGCTTTTATCGTACCCTCAACCTCGCTCAGATTGTTTTTGCGAATCTCACGCGCAAAGATTTTATAGGTCGAGTCGCCCCCTTTTCTTACTGCATCACCTAAATCATTAAGTCTGCCTGTTAGGCCGCTGGCAATTCTCTGTAATGTAGCTTCGTCTACGGCGCCATGCGCCATATGACGCCTTAGCAGCTCAAGAATACAGTGCTCTGTACTCATGCCGTGACCTCCTTGCGCTTGAACGCCACCACATTAGCGCCAGCGGCTAAAGCATCAATCGAGTCTGCCCAATCTTGCATCATGCCGCGGCGCTGCTCTAGGTACTGCGCTTTGTTGTAAGTCGCTCTGATCTTGTCCTCACTAGCATGGGCTAACTGCGCTTCAATCCAGTCACTGTTATAACCGCGCTCGTTTAATTCAGTGCTCAGCAAATGCCTAAAGCCATGGCCGGTATGCCTGCCCCGATAGCCTGCAAACTTGATCGTTTGGTTTATGGTGTTCTCGCTTATGGGCTTGCCACCTTGAACAATAAACAAATGCCCCTCGGGGTTTATTGCCTTGATCTGCGCCAGCAATTCAAGCACCTGCGCCGTTAGGGGTACGCTGTGCGGTCTACGCATCTTCATGCGCTCTGCGGGTATCGTCCACACGCCAGCATCTAGGTCAAACTCTGACCACTGCGCTAGGCGTAACTCAGCGGGGCGAACTGCTGTAAGCATCAGCAAACGAATAGCCGCCTTGATTAGCTTATGGCTGCCTGTTGCATCTACAGCGCTAAGCATGGCCGGTAACTCGTTAAACTGAACTGCCGCATGGTGCTGGCGCTGCACGCCCTCGGCTCTATAGCTTGGCTTTAGGTTTTGCGCTGGGTTGCTGGGTATCTCGCCTTTGTCGTAAGCATCATCAAAAATAGCCCCTAACCATTGCCTTATCTTTTTGGCTATATCAAATGCGCCGCGCTTCTCAATGGACTCATTTAACTTGATTAGCTCCATGCGGGTTATATCGGCAATCGGTCTATTGCCTATCGCTGGGTAAAGGTCTTTTTCTAGGTATAGGCGCGCCTTATCTGCTGTTGCCGGTGCCCATGGTTTTAGCGCCAATACTGCCTTGCCGTGATACCAACGCTCGGCCACCACTTCAAAGGTTAGCGTCTCAGCCTTGGCCTGCTGGCGCTGTTCTTTTAGTAACTCGCTAGGGTCTATGCCCTCGGCTATCTGCTGGCGCGCCTCCTCACGCTTTAGCCGTGCTTGTGCCAGTGTGACTTCAGGATAAGCACCAAAGCTAAGGGTCTTTTCTTTTCCGCCGTGTCGATACTTCAGTCGCCACAGTTTTGAGCCGTTCGGACTAACCAATAAATACATGCCTTGGCCTGCCGCCATCTTGTACGCCTTGGCTTCAGGTTTTGCGGCCTTGATTGCTTTGTCTGTTGTGGCTTGTGGTCTTACTACCGCTTCTGATTGCTCGCTCATAAATACCCCCTAGCGCTGGGGGTATCGCTCAATAATACCCCCAATAATACCCCCAATTTTCGGGGCTTCGGGGGTATTGTAAAGGAACTAGCGGGAACAATAAAGGACTGTAAGCCAATAGAATAAGGGGTCTTAGGTGCTTGGCTGTATTTGGCGGGAAGTGTATTTGTTGCTTCTTCTGGGCACCAATTAAATAACAGCACATAATTATTTATGTACTGACTTAAAAAACCCGCTTAATGCGGGTTTTTTAATGTCTGATCACTTATTACTGCTGTTAAATGACGCCACTTCTTGTTCAACAGCTTAAATAGCACAGCCTTCCGCACGGATAATCGTCTTAAGCTGGCTAACAAAGCTGCGCATGTATTACTGATTCATTGTCGTACGAAACTGACGAATCGCTTCGACCACTTGCATTGCGCCATCACGAATTTCAGCAATAGAGTCTCCGGCCTAACTGGCCAACTGCACACCCTGCTCAACTTTGACTCGACTGGCCTGCATATTCATCACTGCCGACTGTGCCAGCTCATGATTTTTCTGCACCACATCAACAATTTCCAAGGTCGCTTGCGCAGTACGTCCTGCAAGGCTGCGCACCTCGTCAGCAACCACAGCAAAGCCACGCCCCTGCTCTCCAGCTCGTGCGGCTTCAATCGCAGCGTTTAAGGCCAGTAGATTAGTTTGATCGGCAATACTTCGAATGGTTTGCACAATTTTGCCGATCTGTTCTGACTGTTGACTCACAGCCAAAATACTGTCCGCAGCATCATTGAGATCACCAGCGATACCTTGCACAACTTCTGCAGTATTCTGTACAACTTGCGCGCCATGCTGAGCATTTGTATTGGTTTTCTCAGATATATCATACGCAAAGGATGCCGCTTGCGACTCAGCTAACTCCTGCTCAACTTCAGCTGTGATATCGCTGGCAAATTTAATAATTTTAACTAAACGCCCTTGCTCATCAAACACCGGATTATAAGTTGCATGCAACCAGGTTATACGCCCAGACTTATGCAAACGTATATAGCGCCCAGAGAAAAACTCACCTTTATTCAGGCGTTCCCAAAACTGCACATACTCATTCGACTGAATACATTCAGCACGGCATAGCATACGGTGATTTTTACCTTTAATGTCATCCAGACGATAACCCATAGTGTTTAAAAAGTTATCGTTAGCCGTCAGGATATCGCCCTGTAAAGAAAACTCAATCACAGCCATCGAGCGGTTAATGGCTGCGATAATACTGTGATCAGCCAACTCTGCACGCACTTGTTCGGTAATATTAGTTGCCACTTTTAGAACACTAGTGACACGCCCTTGCTCATCTAGAACAGGTGTATAACTGGCTTCTAGCCACACTTCGTTATTATTTTTATCGAGGCGTAAAAATCGACCTTGGATAAATTCTCCAGCGGCTAAACGTGTCCAAAACTTTTTATATTCACTACCTGCGATATCACTGGGCTGACAAAAAATACGATGATTTTGCTGACTAATCTCTGACAAACGATAACCCGTTACCGCTAGAAAATTAGCATTGGCAAACACAACTGTGCCATCGGGTTCAAACTCGATCAGCGCCAGAGACTTATCAATAGCATTATATTTCTCTTCATATTGGCGCAATTGGTTTTTGCAGCCAGCTAGTTCTTTCTTAATCGCTTGATTAAACATAATGCCTCGTAGTACTTAACTTGAGAATATAGCCGGCTTTTGACTATACAAAAACCCATACAATCATTGTACACGTCATTACAAGAAATATGCTTAGAACCGCAAAACCATTATCAAAAAACTAAAATCAACCGGCGAAAAATCCACGTATGACTAACTGCGCGACAATAAATGCGGCACAGATTAATGCGGCCAACCACAATGACACTCCAGCCTGATGCCAACCACTGCGCTTTGATTCAAGCTTGTTAAGAAACACCACAAAACTGACTGCAAATAATATCGGCGTATATGGCATGATAAATGGCAGAATTTCCGGATTGACGATGCGCGCGACATAACTCGGCACGGATGCCATTGCAAACACGACACCGGAGATGACCCCGACTTGCAGCATAGTGATAAAAGGCCGAGCAATACACGCATCTTGCTTATTTGCGCTTCGATTTAACAACACACCACCCACGACCACAAGATAAACAAGCGCCGCCCCAACCAAAAGCAATGATCCCGCAGAAATGGTTAACATGTTCATCCTTTAATAAATAATGGGTTATCACTCACGATCTGAACTAGACCACACAACTGTTTCTTAGCGCACCTAGCGCGCTGATAACGTTGCGCCACAGTATAACGGGCGCACTCAGCAAACGCAGTCACTCTTAACGTATTTAATTGACACAAACAGACTTAACTGAGCGCCTGCCAAATTAAGCGCAGCGCTAATAGTGTCAGCAAGATATTAAATACTTGAGCAAAGCGCTGATCTGAAGTTTTATACAAGACCTTTAATCCAAGCTTTGTACCCACAACACCAGCGAGGATCATCGCCAGCGCCAATCCCAACCATTCTTGAAAAACAAACCCAGCAGCACTGTAAACCAGCACTTTCGGCGCATGTTGCAAGGTCATTGCTGCCGCAAAGGTTGCCACTGTGGCCTGGCGTTGCCCTTGTTGCTGTTGCTTAATAAACCCCGCGACCAAAGGCCCGGTTGCACCGACAAAATGACTGAGCAAAGTGGTGAGCGTCGCAGCCAAGAACGTACCCAACGCACGGGTTGCCACCTGCGGCACCGGTGGACCCCAGCACAGCAATAAAATAAAACCCGCAATGCTTAATTGCAGTAACCAAGACGGCAACTCAACCAATAAGACGCTAGCCAGCAGCGCACCTACTAGCACGCCCGGTGCAAACCAATACAAAGATGGCCAACGGATATGCTTGGCCGTCAGCGCTGCACGATTAGCATTGGAGCCTAACTGCACTAAGCCATGCAATGGAATCACAGCCGCGGCAGGCAGCAGCATACTCAACACCGCCAGCAAAAACACACCGCCACCAATCCCCAGCGCTGCGGTCAACGCTGAAGTTAAGCACGCGGTAGCAATCAAGGCTAGAGCAGCCCATATGGGTAAGTCAGCGGGTAACAACCACGCGAGCATTACTTCCATGTGCCCTCCTTAGTTTGACCTAAAATAACATCATATAATTTACCAGCTGATCTCGTATCGGTATTATTTTCCTTGCACAAGCTTAGGCTCTAATTAACAGGCTCACACTTAATAATACAATTATTTGAAAGTATAAAAAAAGCCGCACAAGGCGGCTTTTTTCAACAGTACACACTTACGCTTATTCTGCTATCTCAACTTAGCTCTTCAAAAAACCACTATTTTTGCCTTAGCCAAGCTGGGATATAATGACAAAAGTCCCACCAATAGCCACTCCAGAAATAAGTAACCAGACAAGCAAATAGCCCATAATATCTCGGGCCGACAATCCAGCCACTCCCAATAATGGCAGCGCCCAAAATGGTTGAATCTGATTCGTCCAACCATCACCCCAAGTAAACGCCATGATAGTTTGTGCCGGATCTGCTCCTAGAGCATAAGCGGCCTCCATCATAATAGGGCCTTGAATAGCCCACTGACCACCGCCCGAAGGAATGAAAAAATTCATTACGCCAGCTGACAAGAATGTTAATAGCGGGAATGTTTCCGGAGTTGCTATAGCAATCATGGCCTCAGAGAACTCAGCCACTAAACCTGAACCCGTCATCATCCCAGCAATACCTGCATAGAGCGGGAACTGAACAATAATACCTTGAGCTGCTGTAACGGCTTTACCCGCAGCACGCATATAAGCAAGTGGACTTTTATGCAAAAGCAAGCCAACACTTAAGAAAAACAGAATCACATTATTCAAGTCGATACTAAAACCTGTATCTAATACCTGCCCCACTAAATAAGCAGCAGCTAAAAGCCCCAGCATAAAGATCGGCCAACGACTATTTTCAATACGATCAGATGGACTCATATCTTTCTTGGAAATAGGCTGATCATCTAACTCTTCATCAGCATCATCTTTTAACAGGATAATATCTTTAGGTTGTTTCTGAAGTAGAAAGAAACCAATTAAAAGCAACAGTAACACCAGAGTAAGAACGATATTCCAAGTCGAATACAAGGTCTGTGACACAGACACAATACCAATAGACTCTTCCATAAAGTGACCTGGAGTTGCAATCACTAGTGGGATTGAGCTTGATGGACCACGTACAAGCTCGCCACCATAAGCAGCTGCGACCAATAGCGGAAAGTGAATAGCGACGCGCTTTCCCATTTCTCGCGCCAAAATGGCACCCGCTACCATTCCGAACCCCCAGTTCAGGTAGTAACAGATAAAGCTCACAACAATGATCAACACCAATGCCTGACGCGGCGTATTCGCTTTATCCGCAAATGCGCTCAGAGCAGCTTGAACGGCAGGTGTCAGTGCAAGCACGTAGCCTGTCATCAGCACCAATACCATTTGCATTCCAAATACAAATAACTTAGAAAAACCACCGCCCCAATAGCTGGCCATAGCCATAGGTGACTGTCCGCTTATCGTCACGCCCATCACTAGCACTACCAGTGTTAGCAGAATGGCCAACACAAAAGCACTGGGCAGGTAACGTTGTACTATTTTCACCGAGAAATTCGTTATCGCTTCCATATTAATATTCTCTTGCTGTTTTTCTTTTAAATGCGTGTCTTAAACACGCTCGATTAAAGTAACTATGCCTTGAGCAATACAAACACCAGCAGCGCTCATAGTGCATAGCAACTATTAAATGAATGACTAAGAGCAATACTCTCCACTCGGATTAACTCGAGGATCACCGTCCACAATACTTAGTTAGCGCATAACAACTGTCATACCATCCTAAATAGATTGACTCACGGTTTCCTGAAAAAAGAGAAGCTCAGTCTATGCCATGTATTGGCTTTAATATTCTACACGCCATAGTTCGCACAGCGAACATATGTTTTCTACACGAACATACCGAAGCACTATACTTTAAAGTTTCAACATATGCTTTAGTCAAAATTTCAAGCAGGAAGTGTGCCAGTGATGTACAAATGCTAGGATCTCACTTATCACAAATATCATATCGAGGAATAGAAATGGAGAAACAAGCCCTTCAGTTAGGCGATCGCGACTATGTCAGCGCGCTGGCCTCTGGATTGCAAATTTTCATGGCCTTTGATGCTGAAAAACCGCGCATGACCCTGAGTGAGGTCGCTGCAAAAACCGATATGGATAGAGCTAAAGCTCGACGCTTTTTACTCACTTTGCATGCATTAGGTTATGTGCGCCGTGACGGGAGATTATTTGAGTTAACTCCTCAAGTGCTGCAGCTAGGACACGCTTATCTTGCATCGAATCAATACCGCTCGGTGATTCAGCACTACTTGCAAGACATTACTGCAGAACTGGGCGAGTCATCTTCTCTAAGCGTGTTAGACGGTGACGATGTGGTCTATGTATTTCGCTCCGCAGCACCCCATCGTTTAATGGCCATTACTCTAGCCGTGGGTACTCGTTTACCTGCGGTATACACTTCAATGGGCCGCGTTTTGCTTGCAGAACTTGAAGAGCAAGAGCTTGAAGAATTTTTAAACAAAGTTAAATTGCAAGCTCACACTCAGCTTTCAATTACTAACGTGGACGTTCTACGTGCAGAAATTATTAAAGTACGGGAGCAAGGTTATGCAATGCTGGATCAAGAACTTGCTTTAGGACTAAGCTCCGTTGCAGTACCTGTGTTCGCAGCTAATGGTGACCTGCTAGGAGCAGTCAACATAAGTACAAATGCGGCGCGAGTTAATACTGAAGCTTTATTACGCGACGGTTTACCTAAGCTGCAGCAACTGGCTAAAACCGTACGCAAAGTGGTGCTCTCAGCTTTAGGATAAATCCAAGAAACTGTAAATCACAGGACACCAAAAGCAGACAAACAACTGACTTCACTTATAGCATCCTATTAACACGCTTCTTATTCTGACTCATAAAAAAACAGATAGGAGCGCTACTGCAAACTTATTACAACAAGCAAGCATGCCTTCACTGAACCATAATCAAAAAACAGGCATAAAAAAAGCCGCACTAGGCGGCTTTTTTAACACAGTAAAGTTACAACTTACTCTGTTTTTCCTGCTAGCTCAGCTTTGGCTGCAGCAACGTCTTTAATAGACAGCTTGATGCGACCACGGTTATCAACGTCCAGTACCAGCACGTCAACCATTTCGCCTTCAGTCAGGATATCAGTCACTTTCTCAACGCGAGCATCGCTCAACATAGAGATGTGCACTAGACCATCTTTACCTGGCAGAATGTTAACAAACGCACCAAAGTCGACGATACGCTCAACTTTACCGTTGTAGATTTTGCCAATTTCAGCTTCAGCAGTGATGCTAAGTACGCGTTCGCGTGCTGCTTCTGCTGCTTCTTTGGTTGAACCAAAGATTTTGATAGAGCCGTCATCTTCAATATCAATTGATGCTTCAGTTTCTTCACAGATCGCGCGGATGGTTGCACCACCTTTACCGATCACATCACGAATCTTGTCTGAATCAATCTTCATCGCAATCATGGTCGGCGCATTGGCTGACAACTCAGTACGTGAAATAGCTAGAACCTGATTCATCTGATCAAGGATAGTGATACGTGCTGTGTGGGCTTGGCTTAAGGCCAATTCCATAATTTCTTCAGTCACACCTTCGATTTTAATGTCCATTTGCAGTGCAGTTACGCCATTGGCAGTACCCGCTACTTTAAAGTCCATATCACCGAGGTGGTCTTCATCACCCAAGATATCGGTTAGAATTGCGAACTTCTCGCCTTCTTTAACCATACCCATGGCGATACCAGCAACCGGTGCCTTCATCGGTACGCCAGCATCCATCAGTGCTAAAGAAGCACCACACACAGAAGCCATTGAGCTTGAACCGTTTGATTCAGTGATCTCAGAGACAACACGGATGGTGTACGGGAAATCATCAGCATTGGGCAACATAGCAGCGATACTGCGACGTGCTAAACGACCGTGACCGATTTCACGACGACCGGTTGCACCCATACGACCGCACTCACCTACAGAGTAAGGAGGGAAGTTGTAGTGCAACATAAATGGATCGCGTTTTTCGCCTTCAAGGGTATCCAAGAACTGTGCATCACGCGCAGTACCTAGAGTTGCAACCACTAAAGCCTGAGTTTCACCACGGGTGAACAATGCAGAACCGTGAGTTTTGTCTAATACGCCCACTTCGATCGCCAAAGGACGAACAGTGCTGGTATCACGACCATCAATACGCGGCTTACCGTTAACGATATTCTCACGTACGGTACGGTATTCGATTTCACCGAATGCATCTTTAACTTCAGCAGCGGTTGGGCCTTGGCCTTCAACGTCACTGACTAATGCAGCAACCGCTTGCTCGCGGATTGCACCCAGACTCGCATAACGGTCTTGTTTAACGATGATGGTGTAAGCATCTGAAATCGCAGCGCCAAACTGGTTACGTACAGCAGCTAACAACTCAGTATTTTCTACTTTTGGCTGCCAATCCCAACGCGGCTTGCCAACTTCTGCAGCCAGCTCTTTAATCGCCTGGATCACAACTTGGAATTCTTCGTGAGCGAATAATACGGCGCCCAACATTTGGTCTTCGCTCAGCTCTTGTGCTTCTGACTCAACCATCAACACAGCGTCTTGTGTACCGGCAACCACCATGTCGAGGCAAGATACTGCTTGCTGCTCATAGGTTGGGTTAATCAAGTAGCCTGTTTCTGGGTGGTAACCGACACGTGCACAACCGATTGGGCCGTTGAATGGAATACCTGAGATCGCCAGTGCAGCTGACGTACCGATCATCGCCGCCATATCTGGGTCAGTTTTCTTGCTAGTTGAAACAACAGTACAAATCACTTGTACTTCGTTGCTAAAGCCTGCTGGGAATAACGGACGGATCGGACGGTCGATCAGACGTGAAGTGAGAGTTTCTTTCTCAGATGGACGTGCTTCACGCTTGAAGAAACCACCAGGGATTTTACCTGCAGCATAGGTTTTTTCTTGGTAATGCACAGATAATGGGAAAAAGTCTTTGCTTGGATCAGCTTTTTTTGCGCCAACCACTGTACATAGCACAGTCACATCGTTGTTAACGCTAACTAATACAGCGCCGCATGCTTGACGAGCAACACGACCTGTTTCTAAAGTAATGGTGGACTCACCAAATTGAAACGTTTTAATGACCGGATTCACGGTATCTTCCTTCTCTAATGTGACCTTGGGGAAACTAGCAAGAGTGTGGGTATCGTCCCACTATGCTCCTGAAAAGCGAAAAGCTGGAGGTCCAAAGCACCTGCATAAATAAATTTACACATAGCACCCCAGACGCCCAGCTTCACGTTGCAGCTTACGTCTTAACGACGTAGACCCAGACGACCAATCAAAGTCGCGTAACGGCCAAGATCTTTACCTTTGAGGTAATCAAGCAACTTACGACGCTGGTTAACCATACGGATTAAACCGCGACGTGAGTGGTGATCTTTAACGTTGGCTTTAAAGTGACCTTGCAATTTGTTGATGTTAAAGGTCAAAAGTGCAACCTGCACTTCTGGAGAACCTGTATCACCTTCAGCTTGTTTGTAGTCATTGATAATCTGGATTTTGTCGTCATTGCTAAGTGCCATGTTGGGCTCCTTATGTGAACAGGCCGGGATAATCCCGTGCAAAAAAAGAGGTATGACCGTGCCTGCCAACAGCCAACCTTAATATTTCCCAGTGACTTTTTCAGCGCACTAGGAAAAACAAACTCATTGTGACCGAATTAGGCGCTTGGGCGCAACCATTCCGTCATCATCTATTTCACCCACGCCGATAAATTCATCATTGTGGTTGTACACTCGCACCATTCCTTCGAGTGGCGCTTTCTGCGCGCGCACCGGTTGGCCATTGAGCCAGAAGAAACTACTGTGTTCTGTTAACTCCACAATCGGCCAATGCAGCAAGCCGCTGTCCATCGCAATCATATAAGCATCTAGCGCTTCAGCACCGCCCTCTTCATGCACACGCTCAAGCTCTTCAAGGGTGACCGCATGAGTTAAATCAAAGGGGCCCGCTTCTGTGCGGCGTAATTGCGCCACATGCGCACCACAACCTAAAGCAGCACCAATGTCTTCAACTAAACTACGAATATAGGTGCCTTTAGTACAGGCCACGACAATACGCGCTTGATCACCATCGATCGATAACAGTTCAAGCTTATTGATGGTCACTGTGCGCGCAGGACGATCAACTGTAATACCCGCACGTGCTAACTTATACAGCGGCTGGCCATCTTTTTTAAGTGCTGAAAACATCGGAGGCACTTGCTCAATCACACCACGAAACTGCGGTAGCACCGCTTCAATATCGGCAGCAGTGACATTGACTGGCTTGGTCTCCAGTACTTCACCTTCAGCATCAGCCGTATTAGTGGTGACGCCAAGTTGCATGGTGGCTTCATAAACTTTATCAGCATCAAGCAAATAGCGCGAAAACTTGGTCGCCTCACCAAAGCACAAGGGCAAAACGCCCGTGGCTAACGGATCAAGACTGCCGGTATGCCCGCCTTTATCTGAGTTCAGCAACCAACGTACTTTCTGCAAAGCACCGTTAGAACTAAAGCCATAGGGTTTATCAAAGATAATAATACCGCTGACACTGCGACGCTTACGTTTAACCTGCTGTACCACGTTTTACTCTCCGTCTGGCTCAGTATTACGCTGGTCTTCAGACACAGCTTGCTCAATCAGTGCTGATAACATCGCACCGCGAGTAATACTCTGATCATAATGGAAGTGTAATGAGGGTACGCTGCGCAGCTTCATGGCTTTACCCAATAGCATGCGTAAGTAACCGGCAGTATCTTTAAGCACATCAAGGTTTTCTTTAATGACTTCAGGTGAATTTTCACCCATTACAGTAACGAATACCTTGGCATGACTAATATCGCGACTGACATCAACACCAGTAATGGTGATAAAGCCCAGACGCGGATCTCTAACTTCTTGCGGGATCAAAGTCGCCAGCTCACGCTGAATCTGATCACCAATACGTTGGGTGCGGCTGTATTGTTTCGCCATTGTCTTCACCTTGTGCTGCGTTACAGCAGCTTTATTCTCATCTATATAAGCAGCAAACGGCAAGCCCAATAAGCTGGAGTGAATCCCCCAACCTATTGCACTTGCCGTTGCCTATACGACTATGAATTACAGTGTACGTGCGACCTGAACCTTCTCGAATACTTCGATCTTGTCACCAGGTTTAACGTCATTGTAGCTCTTCACACCGATACCACATTCCATGCCAGAGCGAACTTCACTCACGTCATCTTTAAAGCGGCGTAATGATTCCAGCTCGCCTTCAAAGATTACCACGTCATCACGCAGTACACGGATTGGACGGTTACGGTGTACCTGTCCTTCAATAACCATACAGCCAGCAATCGCACCAAGCTTAGGCGAGCGGAAGACTTCACGTACTTCAGCGGTACCTAGGATATTCTCACGAACATCACTGCCCAGCAGACCTGAAAGCGCTTTCTTAACGTCTTCGATAATATCGTAGATGATGTTGTAGTAGCGCATATCGAGGCTTTCTTGCTCAACGATCTTACGCGCACCAGCATCAGCACGTACGTTGAAACCAAAGATCACCGCGTTAGAAGCAAGGGCTAAGTTGGCATCACTTTCGTTAATACCACCTACACCGCCAGCCACCACGCATACTTCAACTTCATCGTTACCCAACTCAGACAATGAGCCACGTAACGCTTCTAGCGTACCGCGCACGTCAGCTTTAATAACGATATTAAGTACTTTCTTCTCTTCTTGGCCCATGTTCTCAAACATGTTCTCAAGCTTACCAGCATGTGCACGCGCAAGTTTAACTTCGCGGAACTTACCTTGACGGAACAGAGCAACTTCGCGAGCTTTACGCTCATCCACGACTACAGTGACTTCATCACCGGCTTCTGGTGTGCCGTCAAGACCTAAGATCTCAACTGGAATCGATGGACCGGCTTCTTTAATCGCCTTACCATTTTCATCCATCATCGCACGCACGCGACCGAAGTTAACGCCGACTAGTACCATATCGCCTTGGCGTAAAGTACCGTTCTGCACTAAGACTGATGCTACTGGACCACGGCCTTTATCAAGACGCGATTCAATCACCACACCACGACCTGAAGCCGATGGTGTTGCGCTCAGCTCAAGTACTTCAGCTTGCAACAAGACTGACTCAAGCAACGCATCGATACCCGTACCTGCTTTCGCAGAGACGTGAACAAACTGCGTATCACCGCCCCACTCTTCTGGTGTCACACCATGCACAGCTAGATCATTTTTAATACGATCTGGATCAGCGTCTGGCTTATCAATTTTGTTCACTGCAATAATCAAAGGCACGCCAGCTGCTTTAGCATGCTGAATACCTTCAATGGTCTGCGGCATCACGCCATCATCGGCTGCTACCACTAGAATCACGATATCCGTCGCCTTGGCACCACGTGCACGCATGGCGGTAAACGCAGCGTGACCCGGAGTATCAAGGAAAGTGATCATGCCACCTTCGGTTTTAACGTGATATGCACCGATATGCTGAGTAATACCACCCGCTTCACCGGTTGCAACCTTGGCACGACGGATATAGTCAAGCAGCGAAGTTTTACCATGGTCAACGTGACCCATAACGGTAACAACTGGCGCACGGTGGAATGCTTCACCATCAAATTTCAATGATTCAGCAAACTGCTCTTCAAGCACGTTATCGCTAACACGACTGACGCGGTGACCTAAATCTTCAGCAATTAATACTGCTGTATCTTGGTCGAGTACTTGGTTGATGGTGACAGGTGAGCCAAGTTTAAACATATACTTGACAACTTCGCCGCCTTTAACCGACATCTGCGCTGCTAACTCAGCAACAGTGATGGTCTCACCGACATGTACATCACGTATCACTGGACCTGCAGGGCTGCTAAAGCCATGCTGATTCGAACGTTTTTTACCCTTACCACGACTACGACCACCACGACGGGCTTGGTCATCTTCAGAACGACCAGACTTACCTTTAGCAGCTGGACGCGGCGCTGCAGCTTTACGCTCGCGACGATCATCTTCATCAGCACGCTTGACTGGACGACGAACATCATCGGCCTTCTTGCGGTCTTGCGCAGGGGTAACAGCGTCAACAACAGGCAAAGTAATATCTGCTGGTGCTGCAGGTGCTACGGTGGCTGCAATCACAGCAGACTCCGGCGCACGCTTTTCAACAACTGGCTCAGTTTTCGCTTTGGCTACAGGTGTTGAAGTTGGCTGAGCTTTTTCTGGCTCAACTTTTTTCGCTTTTTGTTCTGCTTTCAGCTTAGCAAGATCTTGTTGCTTTTCAGCTTCGATTTCTTCTGCGCTACGCTTTACAAAAGTTTTCTTTTTGCGTACTTCAACACTAATCGTTTTACTGCCAGGGGCGCGTAAAGTTGTCGTCGTTTTACGTTGTAAGGTAATTTTTTTAGAACCTTCAGTTTTTGTACCACTGCCTTTCTCTAAAAAAGTCAAAAGGGTCTGTTTCTCTGTTTCACTAACTTTTTGGTCAACACTTGTATGTGCAAGACCAGCCTTATTCATTTGTTGCAAAAGACTGTCTACTGGCGTGTTTACTTCTTTAGCCAGTTCTTTAACCGTGACTTGCGTCATGAACTTCTCTCCTCAAGCCGCAATGTGCTTATTCAAACCAGTGGGCGCGGGCGGCCATGATCAGCTTGCCGGCACGATCTTCAATCATGCCTTCGATTTCGAGCAAGTCATCAATCGACTGCTCTGCTAGGTCTTCGCGGCTGAGCACTCCGCGTACAGCCAGCTCAACAGCCAGCTCTTTGCTCATGCCCGTTAAGTCGAGCAAGTCTTGTGCTGGTTGAATATCAGCCAGCTTTTCTTCAGTTGCTATTGCGCGTGTCAACAAACAGTTTTTCGCACGCGTACGCAGTTCATTAACAATCTCTTCATCGAAACCATCAATGTTCAACATTTCTTCCATCGGCACGTAGGCGACTTCGTCCAAACTGGTAAAGCCTTCATCTACTAGAACTTGTGCGATATCTTCATCAACTTCAAGGTCTCTAACGAAGAGCTGTAACAAATCACCGGTTTCTTCTTGCTGACGCGCCTGAATATCTTCTTGGCTCATCACGTTCAGAGTCCAGCCAGTCAGTTGCGAAGCGAGGCGAACGTTTTGACCGCCACGACCAATTGCTTGCGCAAGGTTTTCTTCAGCGACGGCGATATCCATGGTATGTGAATCTTCATCCACAATAATGGCAACCACTTCAGCCGGTGACATAGCGCTGATCACAAACTGTGCTGGATTGTCATCCCACAGTACGATATCAACACGCTCACCACCTAACTCGCTCGATACTGCTTGCACACGTGAACCACGCATACCAATACACGCACCTTGCGGATCAATACGCTTATCTTTAGAGCGCACCGCAATTTTAGCACGCGAACCCGGATCACGGGCTGCAGCCATAATTTCGATCAAGCCTTCAGAGATTTCTGGAACTTCAATATTAAAGAGTTCCATAATCATTTCAGGCGCAGTACGTGAAAGGATCAACTGCGGACCGCGGTTTTCTGAGCGAATATCCTGTAGTAGTGCACGTACACGCGCACCTACACGGAAATTTTCGCGCGGAATAATATCTTCACGAGCCAAAATTGCTTCTGCGTTATTACCCAGATCAACAATAATATTATCGCGAGTTACTTTCTTAACGGTACCGAAAATAATCTCACCGAGCTTGCTACGATAGGCTTCAACAATTTGCGCGCGCTCAGCCTCACGTACTTTCTGTACAATCACTTGCTTGGCAGTTTGTGCAGCAATACGTCCAAACGCTACGGACTCGACTTTCTCTTCGATCACATCACCAACAGATGGATTCTCAACACGCTTCTCAGCCATGTCGATAGTTAGTTGATGCGCTGGGTCGTCAAAATCAATCTCTTCAATCACTGTCCAGCGACGGAAGGTTTCATAATCACCCGTCTCGCGGTCAATGACTACATACACATCAACTTCATCTTCGTAGTTTTTCTTGGTGGCTGTTGCTAGTGCCAACTCAAGCGCTTCGAAAATCAACGCTGGTGGTACACCTTTCTCATTAGAGACTGATTCAACAACCAGTAAAATTTCTTTGCTCATCGCATGCCTCGCCTTTCGCAAACTGTAGGAGTCGCGGAGTCCGTATTCTTATTCAAAGTTCGGAAGTATATTTGCCTTTTCGATCAGATCAATGGGCAACAGGTATTCATATTCATCCACCTGCACCACCACATCTTGCTCTTCAACTGATCGAATCAGCCCTTGAAAATTGCGACGTTCTTCTACTGGAGAACGCAGCCTAATTCTTACCTGTTCACCCACATAAGCAGCAAACTGCTCAAGGGTAAAGAGCGGTCGATCCATACCTGGAGAAGAAACTTCCAGCGTGTACTCAGCACTGATTGGATCTTCAACATCCATTACAGCACTCAGTTGGCGACTGACTGTTTCGCAATCTTCAATAAAGATTCCGTTCTCATGATCGATATAGACGCGCAGCACTGAGTGGCGGCCTTGAGAAATATACTCAATACCCCAGCACTTATAACCCAGCGCTTCAATCACTGGCGTCAATATGTCCTGCAACTGTTCCAGCTTGCTCGTCATCCGACCTCCAATGCATGCTGTAGAAATGAAAAATGGGCACAACGCCCATCAATAAAATTGAAAACAACTATTAGACCTAATAAAAAGCCCCTTATCAGGGGCTCTTAATATAAATACTTGGCATTTAAAAGCATTTCAAAACTCATGCACTCTAAATCTGAAGAGGAATATTACAGCCTCAAGCAATTACAGTCAAGTTAACACAAATAAAAACGACCCGCTACTGCTAGCAGGTCGTCTTTTATATGGTACCGAGAAGGGGACTCGAACCCCTACAGCCTTTAGGCCACTACCACCTCAAGGTAGCGTGTCTACCAATTCCACCACCTCGGCAAAATTACTCTACATCTACAGCAGGTACATCACTTGTATCGACTTCAACCGCGGGTGTTTCGACTTGAGGAATATCTTCAAGCGTAGATTGCGGCTTAACCTTTACTTCTAACACAGCAGGATCAGGCAAACCTAACCCTGAAATCGTATTCGCACGGTCTTTAGCATAAAACGCCAAACCTAAGCTTGTTGCAAAAAAAACAGCAGCAAGTATAGCAGTGAAGC
>Ga0265295_1002479_pt1 | contig 29120 bp, 27 predicted proteins | sample Munlansysbiofilm_FD_192503 | JGI IMG/M metagenome (GOLD analysis project Ga0265295, IMG submission 192503) | Leachate microbial communities from a municipal landfill in Southern Ontario, Canada - Methane capture system biofilm | ecosystem: Engineered > Solid waste > Landfill > Unclassified ... | reverse complement strand
TCGGGATCAAATCCTCAAATCATCAAATCATCAAATCATCAAATCATCAAATCATCAAATCAACGCATCAACAAATCTTCAAATCATCAAATCATCAAATCCGCCTGAAGCGGAGAAACGACGATTCGGGATCAAATCCTCAAATCATCAAATCATCAAATCAACGCATCAACAAATCTTCAAATCATCAAATCATCAAATCCGCCTGAAGCGGAGGAACGACGATTCGGGATCAAATCCTCAAATCATCAAATCATCAAATCAACGCATCAACAAATCATCAAATCCTCAAATCATCAAATCCTCACATCATCAAATCCTCAAATCATCAAATCCTCAAATCATCAAATCCTCAAATCATCAAATCAACACATCATCAAATCCTCAAATCCTCAAATCAACAAATCACCAATCCCCCACCACCAAAAGTTTCTTTGATACCGGTTGATCTGCAACCTGCAGCCTGAGCATATATAATCCCGGTACCAGATCATGCAGTGGAATTCTAATCAACTCAGAATTTGCACTAAGGCTCATCATCAGCCTGCCACTCAAATCATAGATGAGGATATCACCCTGAATAATTTCATCCGTATTCAATTTCATAAATACTTCATTGAGTGCTGGTTGAGGAAACAACATTACCTTATCCCTAAAGGGAGACTGTTCAGAGAAACCTACCGAGGGACAAGCATAATGCAAATTATATCCCGGACGAGTTGTCTGACTATCGGAAGAAAACCGGAGCATAAACGTTTCCGATGTTGTCAGCGATGATGGCGGCAAAACATTCCCCGAAAGGGCATATAGTAATGGTGCTGATACGTCAGTTCCGTCGTATATCCACAATGAATCATAGCCTGGCTCCAGATTAAGCTGACTGAAAGAAAGCGCCAATGGGCCACCGCCTTTGCTTCGCACGATTCCGGTGTAATTTTGACTGTTGTCGTAATTCCTGTATGGTCCACCCGTATCAGAAAGGCTGTCTGCACAGGCATCAGTATTTCCCTGAGTAAATTTATCGGCAATAAGTTCCCACAACTCAGAGTGGCCATTATCATAACCAAGCGCCCATATCCCTATTCCACCGGCTCCACGGCGATTCACCAGATCATACTTTGCACCCAGGCTGCGGGTATCATCGTAAAAGCATTGTCGCCATCCTGAGGTGAAAAAACTAAAATATGGATTGAAGCTGTATTGGTCCCAGTACAAATTATCCCAACTGTAATACCCGCTGTTGTTGTTGCGGATTATCCTGTAGGTTACCGCCACACCCTGACCAGTAGTAAGGGCCGGCAAAATATTGCCATTTACGGGCCATTCCCGGCCATAGTATGGCTGACCGAGAATGAGTTTTTCAGCAGGCACTCCCTGACTTTGGTAATAAGTGAGTGAACCGGCCGATCCGTAAAGGAAAGTGGTGGTAAGCGGCCATAAACCGGCTACCGGGCCAGCCAGCGTACTTCCATTCCAGTAATAATCATAGGCCATTATTACAATAAAGTCCAGAAAAGGAGAAATGGCTGGCACATTGAATGTATTGCTCCAGTTAACGGCAGGAGCGGCAATACTCAGCTCAAGATCGGGAATGGCCTGTTTTAAAGTTTGAGACATAAACTGAATACATGCAGTAAGTCCGGCCTGCTGAGCGGAAGGCACCGCTTCAAAATCCAGGTTAACCCCTTGCGCACCGCGGGTTTGAATGCGATAGATAAGATTGGTTGCCAGGGTTTGCTGTGCCGTTGGATTGGCGAAAAAAGCTGAATGGCCCGAAAACAGCGTGACACATAAATGAACTTTTACACCATGAGCCAGTGCAGTATCAATTACCGGATCAGTAGCCCATTCATGTTCAGAAACGGGGTTTCCAGTCAGGGGATCCACTTCATAGGAAAAATAACAAATGTCTGTGAGTAATTCCCATTGATAGTTTTGCCAGGCACTGCCACTCCAGAAAGGATGATAACCAAAAATCCGTTTTAAGAGCGGCGCTGAACCCACTTTGCCTTGTTTAAGCACTTTTCCCTGATAATGGTTCAGACTATCATAGGCAGCAGTTGACAAGCTGCCCAAGGCATTCCAATTCGCCTGTTCTTCCTGATGGATGCTTATTTCCTGGGCAGTTACAAACCCAACTAAGGTAAAAGAAAACAGAGTCGCTAAAAATAGCGTTATGAGTTTATGAGTAAAGGATATCATGCAATTTAAGTTAGTGAAAAACGGAAAATCTGGCGAATTTAAAATATTTTAATTTCCATGCCACATTAAAGTGCGTGAGCACGCGTTGGGCCTTCGATGGTTCGACTGGTTCGACATGGTTCGACAAAAGCTCACCAACCAGCTCACCAACCGGCTCACGCACCGGTGCGCGCAAACATTTTGGGGATTAATGCTGTCAGAGATTTAATAAACAAGATGCATTTTACTTTTGTTGCGCCAGCCGGCATCATAGCGGTTATTCACAAAAAAGACCAGCAAGTCGGCATCGTAACGATTGTCAGCAAACCATATCTTTTTATTGGCATCATACCGGTTGTCAACGAAAAACCATCGACCTTCCGTATTTACATCGTAGCGATTCGCAACCTTAAAAACAAGCAAATCCGCATCATAGCGATTACCAACCACATATACCTTAAAGTCAGCATCATACCGGTTGTTACAGCTATATATCTTCTGAGCAGAGACTGCAGAATACATAAACAACGAGAGAAGTACAGCACAAACGAGTTGCCTTAGCCTTGTTTTCATCTGTTATTAATTTGCTTTTTAAAGGTCAGATGGAATACGCCATAATATCATTCCCCGTTGGTGAGAAAATCTTCTCATGGCTATTTCATGCATACAAAGCTAAGACAATTATGTGCTTATTCCTAAAATTTAAGATAAAAGTCCCTGGTCAGCTCCCGATAGCTTTCCGTATAGTTTCCCGAGCGCTCTCTTATGGACAGTTCTCCGATATGAGCAGGCTGATAAGTGGATGAAAATTCAATCAACGCTCGATTGGGTGCGGCATCAGCATAAGGTTTAACATTGAGCCTTCGCATAACTTTCAACCCCACAGCTTTCGCCATCTCAATAAAGGGTTCAGCCTGTATGGCAGGAAGCACAACGCCAAACCGGCCTGACTTGTTGAGCAAGCGGGAGATTCCGCTAATCAGAAGCTTAAAAGGCAGGGATTCGTCGTTGTGACGAGCCAGATTCCTGTCAGGAGAAGGAGCCTTAAGTGATCGGGAGAAAAAGGGCGGATTGCTGACAATATAATCATATTTCGGCCCATCGGGTGATGCAAAATCCTTAAAATCTGCAACCTGAGCGCTCAGTCTTTCCCTCCAAAGTGTATTTGAGAAATTGAGTTTGGCCTGCTGAATCGCCGCAACATGCACGTCAATCGCTGTGATAGAAGCTGCTGAGCGCTGGGCGGCCATTAAAGCGAGTACACCACAGCCGGTCCCAATGTCAAGTAGGGTTGTCGCCCCATTAAAATTAGCCCAGGCACCCAGCAACACCGCATCGGTGCCCACTTTCATCGGACAGTTGCTATCGTCAGCCACAAATTGTTTAAACGTAAAGGACATGGTGCAAAAATAACTGAAAGTAAGGGAGAGGCAACGGCAGCTACTCGAGGTATAATGCTATTAATCCTTCCGGTGCATTCACATGGAGAATTTTGTTTTCTCTATCTACACGAGTAATAATGTCGTCAGTTATTGGAATAAGTATTTCTTTATTTCCACGTAATACACGTAGAATGGCCTGATGTGGATATTCAAGCACCTCTTCTACCCTTCCGGTTTCGCCAAAATTAAGATCAATTACCTGGAAGCCTTTTATCTCATGATAATAAAAGCGATCTCCGGTCAGGGCCGGTAACTGTTCAATTGGAAGGAAAAGGTCGCAGCCGAGTAATATAGAAGCCTGTTCTGTATCATCAATATCCTGAAACTCAATCACCGCCCGAAGGTTGTGCCGGAGTTCGATAGATAAAATAAAAAAAGGAATCAGTTGGCCGTTCATTCGAACGAAAACTGATTCCAGATTTAGATAATTTTCAGGCTCATCCACATCAAGTTGAACAAGCACCGCGCCTTTGGAAGCAAACAACCGGAGTATTTTTCCGAGATAAAAGTATCCATCCATAGGCAAGTACTTCGGGAAATATTATTCTCCCTTAGGTTCTTCCTTTGCAGGTTCCTCAGCAGCAGGCTCTTCCTTTGCAGGGGCTTCAACTACCGGCTCTTCCTTTACAGGTTCTTCAGCAGCAGGCTCTTCCTTTGCAGGGGCTTCAGCTACCGGCTCTTCCTTTACAGGTTCTTCAGCAGCAGGCTCTTCCTTTGCAGGGGCTTCAGCTACCGGCTCTTCCTTTGCAGGTTCTTCAGCAGCAGGCTCTTCCTTTGCAGGTTCTTCAACTTTAGGTTCTTCCTTTGCAGGCACCTCGGCAACTGTTTCTTCGGCCGGAGCATGCACTTCGGCTTCTTCGGTCACCACAGCATCTTCCTCTGCGGGAGCGGCAGCTTCCGCTGCTTCCTGTTGACGCTTCTTAGCGATCTCAGCAGCACGGGTTTCGTTTATCTTTACTTCTTCTTCGAGACGTTTTTTCTGCATTTCACGCTCTTGTTGAAGATCTGATTTAACAGCACTGCTTAGCTTGGCTTCTTTATTCTCTTTCCATTCGTTAAAGCGAACTTCAGCCATTTCTTTAGTAAAAGCATTCTTGGCAACCCCCTTCATCAGGTGGTTGTAAAAAAGTACACCTTCCTGCGCTAAAATACTTTTAACGGTTGGGGTAGGTGAAGCTCCTTTGGTTACCCATGCATAGGCTTTTTCAAAGTCAAGTATAATCTCGGCAGGCTTGGCTACCGGATTGTACGTGCCAATCTTTTCGATGAATCTTCCATCGCGGGGTGCACGACCGTCCGCAATTACAATGTGATAGAAAGGGCGTCCCTTTTTACCAAAGCGTTGTAATCTGATTTTTGTTGGCATAAAAAAATGATTTAATGATTGTTAAGGCTATTTTTTAAAACAAGGGTGCAAAGTAACTACTTTTTGCTGAGATAAAAAAGCAGGAAACAAAATATTTAATCAGATGTTACCTTCATCAAGGATGTGACTGGTGAAATGATCGGCCACAAGCTGAATCTAAACTCAGAAAGTTCTGAAAACAAACAAATAACAATGTATGGTAGCAATGGGAACAATTTTTGATTGGAGCATCCTTAAAACCCTTCCTTTTGATGGCTGATGATGTAAAATTATTGCGTTCCGCGCTACTTACCGCATTGCTACTGGTGGCTATCATGTGGGCCACAAAGGGAATGGAGCTGATTGGAGGCTTTTCATTGTCGTGGCTTGGCATATTGCCGCTTCAGGCTAAAGGACTGCCTGGTATATTGCTTGCGCCATTGCTACATGCCGATCTGGCACACCTGACTGCCAATTCCACACCCATGTTTTTTCTTGGAGCTGCCTTGTTCTATTTTTACCGCAAGCATGCCTGGAGCATATTGATTTTATCGTGGTTGCTCACCGGAACCTGGGTATGGTTGTTTGCCCGTGGAAACAGTTACCACATTGGCGCCAGCGGAGTGGTCTATGCCCTGGCGGCTTTCCATTTTACGGGAGGCGTTTTACGGAAGGAGCCCCGGCTTATGGCATTTAGCTTATTGGTTATTTTTCTTTATGGAAGCATGGTTTGGGGTGTTTTCCCCGATTTTTTCCCAAAAAAGAACATTTCCTGGGAATCCCATCTTATGGGCGCAGTGGCAGGCGTTCTCCTTGCTTTTCACTACCGGCAAAATGGACCGCAACCTAAAAAATACTCCTGGGATCTTGAAGATGAAGAGGAGTCTGTTGAAGATGACAATCAGGCCGGCAAAGAGGTTTCACCGGTTGAGGAACCCGGGCAGCAAACCTCATTACCCGCTTCCGCTGAAAAGCATATCATTGTATATCACTATAAACCAGATAAAAAAGATCAGGAATCTGGAAAAGCGCCTTAGCGAATCCTGGTTTTACGAAGATAGATTAGCAATAATATGGCCAGAATAAATACCAATACTACCGGGCCCATCCACAAATAAATATTGGTATATATTGTTTTCTTTTCCACATTACCTTTATTCCATGAAAAATCGTCGTCTTCAATATTTTTCCAGGTTGAATCGAGGGTAGTATTGTATAGTGCCAGATACTTCTCAGAACTGTCAATTCTTTGCATAGCGGCATACGTAATCATTTGATTGGAATACATCTTTCGAAGCTCCTGTCGCAAACGCAGTTGCTCTGCAATGGTTATTCCCTGGTAAAAGTAAGCAGAAGCTTCTTTGAAATCGCCCTTTTTTATCAGCAACTCTCCGATAGAATTTAAGGAAATGGCTATACTTCGCTTGTCCCCCAGTATTTGATTGTACTTGAGTGCCTGGAAAAACGAATTCAATGCCCTGTCAAAATCATTATAACGTATGTAGATGTTTCCCAGATTATTAAGGGTAGTGGCCAGGCCGGCCAGATCGCGCAGATCATCGCGCAATGCCAGTGCCTGATTAAAATAATCAAGGGCAAGTGCATTTTGATACGTGTTCTGATAGATGCCGCCAATATTGTTCAGGCAGTAGGCGCGGCTGTATTGATCATTGTTGAGTTCTGACAAACGAAGGGCACTTTTCAGATCATCCATGGCTGGATCATAATTGCGCTCATTCAGTTTAACCGTACTCATATTTATCAGTGCATCAATGCTTTTTGATGTATCAGAATACTGTCTGGCAATAGTATATACACGATCAAAAGCAGCCAGAGCCCGGGAATTTTCGCCCATATAACTATACATGGTGCCAATGTTAATCAGTCCGCTTGTTGAACCCGCGGTATCGCCCAGCGCTAATTTCATATCAATGGAGCGCTTGAAATAATCGAGGGCTTTGGGATAATCACTCTTTTCCTGATAAAGCACCCCAATGTTATTTAAGCTGGCCGCAATTCCGGCTTTATCACCCAATTTGCTGTAGAGCAGGTAGGCGGAATCAAACTGTCTGGAAGCAGTTTCAAGATCACCGGTCATAAAATTTAGCACGCCGTTAAAACGATAGGCTTTGGCCATGGACGGTTCATGATTCTGCCTGCAGGCCTCAGAAAGTGCCTTATCTGCCAGGGAAAATGATTTTTCAATGTCAGAATTACGGTAAAGTTCTGCTTCTTTCAATACCACCTCTACTGAAGGCAACACCTGTGCAAATATCGGACAGTAAGCACCCAATATCATTAGGAATACACATGCGATCTGCAATAAGTCCCTGAATTTCCGTTGGTTTGTTTGTTGTCGTTTCACCTCAGCTAATGTATGGAAATATATGGTAATAATTTATAATACAATTCGTCATAAATCAATGGGATACTTTTAACATCGGCAGGACTGGCAAAAGCCCCTTTCCGTATGCGCGCATCCACCAGGGCTTTGGCAATGTAATAATCAATGTAAGGATGGGCCCGCAGCTCTTCCAGCGAAGCCGTATTTACATTGAATTTTCGAATAAGGGAGGTATCTACAAACACGCCTTTACTCATTTGAGCATAGCGGGCACTGTCCATACCATATACTTCGAGCAATTGCCCGGTAGATGCAAATCCGCCCAGCTTTTCGCGATAGCGGATAATACGCCGGGCAAAAGCGGGACCTATACCCCTCACCTTAACGAGGGTCGCCGAATCTGAAGAATTCAGCTCAGCTGTAAATTGTTCGTAGGCGGGATAATTCCCCCTTTTCTCTCTTTCAGCGGATGCGTACGCAGAAGCTTGAGCAGGAATATTTATGTAAGGTTCAAGGATTTTATACACTTCATCATTGAAAGCATACAACCTTTTCAAATCTTCGGGCACTTTAAACCGCGCACCTTTGTCTCTGTATTTTATAATACCTTCAGCCTGGCGCGACGAAAATCCCAGCGCCATCCAACCCTGCTCATCCAATACATTGGGATCAAACTGAAAAGGCGTAAATTTTGCCCTGCCCACCGCTTTGTCGGGCTCATTGAAGTCGAAATCCTGCTGACTAACGGCTGAGCTTGCCTTGTCCAACTGCATAAACTGTTCAATCTCGGCAGCAAATTCTTCCCGGTTTCTGAGCTCGGGCTGCTCCCGGGAGACATACATTGCCGGCAACAGCACCACGAGAACAATAAGCACAACCAAAAAAAGAATGGCATTACGCTCTGACTTACCAAAGCTTAGAAAGTCTTTAAGCTGTTGCTTCACTTTATTATTATTTTTTTAACGTTCCACATCGTCGTTTTCGCTGTACGAATCGGGTTCAGCCATAGGCTTGGCTACCAATACCCTGTAAAAAAACCAGGCTGCAAGTGCGGTAACCGACACCTGAACCGTTATCATCAATATTAAAGCAGAGGTATTCATTATGGTGTTTTTTGAGGTTGATGGTTTTTTCTCCAGGCAATATAGACCAATACGGCAATAAAAACAAATAAACTCATCAGCAGCAGCCTCGCCATGTCAATATAGAAGACCTTGTTAATCATCTTTCCGGTGAACAGAATATCACCTTTTCCCACTTCATCACCGGGTTTAATGCTCAGTGTATGCTTTGAAGGCATATAGCGATAGTTTTGACTACTGACGGATCCATCAGCTAATTTATTGCTCACGCTGATGTAGTATTTTTTACGAAGCAGGAAGGTAGAATCAACTATGCCCGTATTTTCACTGTAAAAGGCATCAGCAAACCACAATTTATTCGGACCGATACCCTGATGTTTCAACTGTCCGATAATACTTTCGTTGTGAAATTCCCAGTTTCCAATCTTTTGTCCGGTCCAGTCATCATTTACTGGTCTTACCAAAGAACCAAAAAAGACCACAATCAACATGATTGGTGTAATAAATTTTATAATGAACCGATAGACTAAAGGAATTTTAATATCGGCCCCCATATTAATTTCACGCCAACCCTTTTTAAGTCCGAAGACCCACGAAAATAAGATGGATTCAAGCAACGCAAAAACTACCAGCGAAACCGTTCCTCCCCAATAGTCATACTCATCAAATACACCCTGATTAAAAAATAGTATGGTAGGCAGGCCCAGGATCAGGATAATTACGCCAAAGCCCAGGGCTGCATTTTTGCGGGACCAGTTAAACTCATCCATTAAAAAGCCCATGCCGGGAGTACCCATAGCCAGCGAAGAGGTAATGCCGGCAAAAAAGAGCAGCCCGAAAAAGCTCATCCCTGCAATGGCCGATAATATTGGGCCCCATTGTTGAAACAGGAAAGGCATGGTTCTGAATCCAAGCCCCAGTCCTCCGATGCCACTCAGCTCCACTACCTTGTCCACGCCAAGATATCCTATGGAAATAGGGATAATAATGGCGCTTCCCAGCACAACTTCCACAAATTCATTCATCCATCCGGCTGACATGGCGTTCAGGGCAATGTCGTCGCGTTTATTGATGTAAGATGCATAACATTGAATAGAACCCATACCCACCGAAAGGGTAAAAAATATCTGTCCGGCGGCAGCCAGCCACACTTTTGGATTGGACAGAGAGCTATAATCAGGAGTCCAGAGGAAATTAAGCCCCACCGTACCATCAAAAACAGCACCATTGGTACCGGCTTTCAGGGTGATTCCGCGATAAGCGAGAAACAGGCCGAAAACAATAAGCATGGGAACACCTATCTTGGCCACGCTCTCTACTCCCCCGCTCAGACCCCGGCTCAATATCCAGGTGTTCAATGCCAGACACAACAAAAAAAACACCAGGGCTTCATAGGGTATGCCGGTGGTGGAGGTAGTAATATCCAGATAATTGGTAAAAAATCCGGCTACTTCATGCTGATCCATTCCATTGAAGGTACCCATCAGGGAGTGATAGATGTATGACATGGTCCAGCTTTCGATATAGCAGTAATAGGAAGCAATGGCGATATTAGAAAAAATACCAAATACGCCTACATATTTCCACAGCCGGCGCTTGCCCATGGCATCCATGATAAAAGGCGTGGAATGGTGTCCAAACTGCCCGCCGAAGCGGCCGGTTGACCATTCTATCATAATCAATGGCAGACCCAAAAGCAGAAATGATATGAGATAAGGTATGATGAAGGCTCCCCCGCCATTCTGAACCGCCTGAACCGGAAACCTGAGAAAATTTCCAAATCCCACAGCATTGCCGGCCATAGCCAATACCAAACCTACCCTGGAGCCCCACGACTCTGTATTAGTACTCATAGTTTATAGCCCGTATTAAGAAAAGATTTCCGAAAGTAAGAAACGCTCTCCTGCAGAGAAAGCTTTATATGGAACTGGTGATGGGTGAAACAGAAGGGTGCTTTTGGGATGCGGAGGGAAGACTTTGCAAGCATACATTCCGTTTTAAAAGGGGTTAATTATGCAATATTAAAAAAAAATCCCTTATTTCATGGAACTTTGATAAGATAATTTCCTATCCGGCACTCAAGGCATCGCTTATGATCGCAATAATCGTTTTTTAATCCGATTAAAGCCTGGGCATTGAAAGCCGAACGAACATCCATACCAGCCGCCTTCCAATGGGTGGTAATGGTATTGACTTCACCCGGAATCTGAGTATAGAAATCAAGCACCCGGTTACAAAGAACATCATTGTCTATTGCTCTTCCATAAACAAACAGAAAGGGAAGTACTGCATTGATCAACAGTAGGTTTACGGCGTTGTTACCAAGATTTTTATGCCGGAGTCCACTTGGTTTATCAAATAAATAATGGGTATTCCAATAAACGGAAGTAGTTATGGAGGAGAAAACAGTAGAAAGGGCTTCCAATGTTGTGCTTTCGATAAGCTGGGAGAGCAATGATGGTGTGCGTGACATAAAGTTGGCAAACTGTGCCAGCCTCAGGGTAGGGAAGTTCATGGGACGCATACGCAGAAATCGCCACAAATGCAGATCATTGGGTACAAGCTGATACTTCTTTCGCAGGAAATGATACTCAGTGATGAGTTGCTGAGGCCATTCATCTTTCCATTCAGTGGACAACATGCCGGCCTGTCCCATGATAAGCGCTTCCACCTGCATGGGATTGTCCCGGTGGCGGACAAGTAAGCTATACGGCAGTGACCGGGCCATCATCTCAAAGGGCAATGCGTTAACGCTGAAACCGAAACTTCTGGCAAGGGTGTAGTAAAGTGCTTCCTCCCAGTTATTGTGGCCCAGTTCAAGGAACAATCCTATCATCTCCGACTTTCGTTCAATCCGTTCAATCAGCATGCGTTCCAGCCAAAGATTGATTTCATGCTCAGGTACGGAGCTCACCAGATTGATGCAGGGAACCCATCGCTTTGCCGATAAAAAGTCCCGGTAACGGTGAAAAAGCACATGATTAAACGCATCTTTGATTTCCAGCACGGGGATATGGGTATCCTGTCCGGGTAAATCATGATTATAAACCACGTGAAGCACCACATTTTCATAGGCTTTGTCATGCTGATGTCCGTGCCGGAACCAATCGGAAGTGTTCAGATGGATTTCAACATTGCCCGCCCATTGGGTAGTACCAATACGCAAGCGCGCATCTGAAAAATCAGGGCCGGCATTCAGGTTATGGAAGCCCGGAGAAATCACCTCTACCTCCTCATTGTCAGCAGTAAATAAAGGCGAAGTAAATAGCCGGTATTTCCAAATATAATAAAGAAAGTCCTCGGTCATGAGCGAAATTTTGAGATAAAAGTACGAAATATATTGAATTGTTACTGATTATTTGAGGTTGTTTCAGGTGGCTTCAGTTGCATGGGAACCTACCGTGCCAGGATCCATAAGTACTTTGATAAACAAAGTACATTAATTATCTGTAATACACTGCCAACGAACCCGCCCCCTGTCCTTTCGGTGCCTGAGCGATGGTTGGTGAGCTGCTTGGCAAACAATGTCGAACCATGTCGAACTATGTCGTAGGGCAACAAATCAACACATTTGCACATCCGCACATCAACACATCAACAAATCAAACTTCCCTGTTCCCCAAAGAGCTAACAAGTTAGAAGAAAACTTGTTAGGACGTCTCCTTTAACACATCACCACATCAACACATCAACTTGATTTAAAAAAATCAGAAAAATATTTAAAAAACTTTGGAAAATCGTCAGATTTATTCTTATATTTGAAAAAAATATCCGGCCTCAATAAAAACGTGGCAGGAATTTAATTCTTTGCTTTATATTTGCGGCATTGATTTGCGCACCATGAAGAATGCCGAAACACTGATTACAGGAATAGCCTACAAGGTTAGGAAGCTGATTGAAATCAATGAGCGGCTTACTTTTGAAAATCAGCAGTTGCGTGAAGAAATAAAATCAATAAAAAGCAAGGTTAACTTGTTTGATAACAACATAAACACATTACAAAATCAGATAACAACATTAAAACTGGCAAAATCGCTGAACAAGGAGGAAAGCCGGACAAACGTCAAGTTAAGAATAAATGAACTTGTGCGGGAAATTGACCATTGCATTGCAATATTAAATCATAAATAAACGTTTACCTTAAATGGATGAATTGGCTGTAACCGTTAACATTGCTGATCGGCCTTACAAGCTCAGGATTGAGCGGAGAGAGGAAGAGCTGGTGAGAAATGCTGCCAAATCCATTGAAGAACAGATGAAGCATTATGCAAATCATTTTGAATATAAGGACAAACAAGACCTTCTGGCCATGGTTGCCCTGCAATTTACCACCAGTAACATCGAAAAAGAGAATGAACTGAATTTCAGAAATCAGGAGATGTTAAAAAAATTGTTGGAAATTGATGCTGTGCTTTCAAAAAAGGTTTAACTTTGTTATTGCAAATAAGTTCTTTGAAAAAATAAATGACATCCCGCATTGATTCTTCTAAGTTTGTAAACTCAACATTTTCAACTTTGGGACAAAGCTCAGAATGTGATCTAAAACAGGCCTTACTCCTGACTTCGGTCAGGTCTCCCTTATTGGGGGCATTGGAAGTTTGACGTCGCCTGGCAGTCCCATATATGCAGTTTTGGGGTTTACCAAAACTACTGAGTCAATGCGGGTTTTTTTTGTCCAACAATTCCTCCATTTTTCATATAACAACAACCAATACTCACTAAAAAATGGAGACTTTAATAATTATCCTGGCATTGATTGCCGGAATTGTAGCAGGAGTGCTGATTGCCAGCACCATATTAAAAAAAGCCATTCTAAAAAAGAGTGTCCAACTGCTAAAAGACGCCGAAGAGAAAGGCGAAATGATCAGGAAAGAAAAAGTGCTGGAAGCCAAAGAAAAGTATATTCAACTTAAGGCTGAGCACGAAAACAACTTTCAGGAAAAAAACAAGGAATTACTCAAAAGTGAAAACCGGATTAAACAAAAAGAAACCACTTTATCTCAAAAGCTCGAAGAGCTTCAGCGCAAGCAAAAAGAAACCACTACCATAAAGGACAACCTGACCAATCAACTGGAGGTTATCAACCGGCGTCAGATCGAACTGGACAAAGCCATGAAACAGCAGGTGGAAAAACTGGAAGTAATTTCAGGTTTTTCCGCAGATCAGGCTAAGGCTCAACTTGTTGAAGCTCTGAAAGAAGAGGCCCGGACAGAGGCCATGATTCACACCAAAGACATTGTGGAAGAGGCCAAACTGACCGCCACTATGGAGGCCAAGAAGATTGTACTGGAAACCATACAGCGTACCGCTACCGAACATGCCATTGAAAACAGCGTTTCCGTATTTAACATTGAAAATGAGGAAATTAAAGGTCGGATTATTGGACGCGAGGGACGTAATATCCGGGCACTTGAAGCACTTACAGGCGTAGAAATTGTAATTGATGATTCTCCAGATGCTATTTTGCTATCAGGCTTCGATCCGGTTCGCCGCGAAATAGCCCGCCTATCGCTCCATAAACTGGTAACCGATGGCCGCATACACCCGGCCCGCATAGAAGAGGTGGTAGCCAAAACCCGCAAACAGATTGAACAGGAAATTGTGGAAACCGGCAAGCGCACGGCCATCGACCTGGGTATTCATGGATTGCATCCGGAGCTAATCCGTATGATAGGGAAGATGAAATATCGTTCTTCCTATGGGCAAAACCTGCTGCAACACTCAAAAGAAGTGGCCAATTTATGCGCCACCATGGCTGCCGAGCTGGGATTGAGTCCCAAAAAAGCCAAACGTGCAGGTCTGTTGCATGATATAGGCAAGGTGCCCGACAACGAGCCCGAATTGCCACACGCCATTTTGGGAATGAAGCTTGCCGAGCGCTACAAAGAACCCGCTGATATTTGCAATGCCATAGGCGCCCACCACGATGAGATAGAGATGGAAAGTCTGATTGCACCTATTGTGCAGGTTTGCGATGCCATTTCCGGCGCCCGACCCGGTGCCCGCCGCGAAGTGGTTGAGGCTTACATTCAGCGTCTGAACCACCTGGAAGAGCTGGCCCTCTCCTACCCCGGCGTGGTGAAAACCTATGCCATTCAGGCAGGCCGCGAACTGCGCGTAATCGTAGGTGCCGACAAAGTTTCGGATGAAGAAACCAATAAAATTTCTATGGACCTTTCACGCAAAATCCAGGATGAAATGACCTATCCGGGACAAATAAAAATTACCGTGATCCGGGAAACCAGGGCGGTGAATTTTGCCAAATAAGAAGAATGGCCACAGCTATTTCATTAAAGCACCTTTCGGGGTGCTTTTTTTATGAATTTTTTCTGAAATACCTTTCAGAACTAAAGCAATTCACAATCAGATTGATTTGATCATGAAATAGAATGAATATAGTTTATATCATCACGAACATTAGCTTTTAAAGGTAAGAAGGGTTATTGATAGGCAGACAAAAAAACTCATAACAACCTATTCAACAAACCCCAAATAATACTACCTTCTAACAAGGGGTTGCAACCCCTTGTTATTTAAAGTTGCAGTCGTGTAATAAGTACATAGAATTTGATTCATTTTTTATAAAAACCACACATCCTGGGAAAATATTCAAACTATTGATTTGCTGGATTTTTAGCAGACACTTGTGTTACAACGCCACTATACCTTCAATGGTTGCAGCTTTTCTATATCTTTCGATAACTTCAGCAGGCGAAATCATCATTTCTTTTACGGTAACGGAAATGTATTTCCCACCTTTCGAATGCCTGGTAAACAGTCGGGATTCATCGCTAAATAACCGCTGCAGCAGGGCATAATCGCGATTATTATCCGGAATAATAAATTTAAACATATAAACCGAAGGCCACGAACTATGCGTGCCAAGTTGCTTTTCTAAACGTTCCAGGAATTGCTCATCAATGGACATAATGTAAGGGTATGGATGTAGTTTGTTATAATGGCTAAAGAATCGTGCCAAAGTAAAGTCGTGCGAAGTAATGGGTAGTGCCTGAAGCCGTATTTAAAGCCTTTTAGTGCATTTTAACCCGTTTGAGCAGGTAGGGCAATAAAATCTGCTTATAGCCCAGGTTGATGTCTGCTTTTACCAAATCAATATGATATTGGGCACAACGCAGGTTAAGTTCTTCTGTAAAAGCTTTCATGCGTGCCTGGTATCCTTCGCGCAGTTCGTGCGGCCTGATCTTAATTTCTTCGCTGGTCTCCATATCGATAAAACGGTAGGGCTTATTTTCAAAGGCAAAGTCAATTTCGAGTTGCTTATCCGCCACATGAAAGAGTATCACTTCATGCTTGTTGTGCCTGAGGTGCTGTAATGCGTGAAAAACTTCATTTCCGCCAGGATCATCATCCAGCATATCGCTGAAAACGACCACCAGTGAACGTTTGTGTATATTCTCTGCAATCTGGTGCAGCGTAGATGCGGCTGAAGTAGTATGGCCTGAGTGTGCTGTTTTATTGTTCAGCAATTTTTCCAGTTCAGTATAAAGGCGCTTCATATGCACCAGATTCGAATGTGCGCCGGTATGAAGATTTACCTCGTTGGTAAAAACGGTCAATCCGGCAGCATCACGCTGACGGCGGAGTAAATGCAACAAAGCTGCGGTCGCATATACTGAAAAGGCTATTTTGTTCGGGCTTTCCGGATTGGCTTGTTTGTCGAGGGGAAAGTACATGGACGAACTGGCATCAATCACCAACTGACATCTGAGATTGGTTTCCTCTTCATAGCGCTTTACATACAGCCGGTCAGTACGGCCATACAGTTTCCAATCGATATTGCGCACCGATTCACCCTGATTGTATAACCGGTGTTCGGCAAATTCAACCGAGAAACCATGAAACGGACTTTTATGCAGACCGGTAATAAATCCTTCTACCACCTGCCTGGCCAGTAGCTCGAGGGGTGAAAATTCATCAAAACGCGATTGATCAATGTTTACCGGCATAAAAGGGTGTAAAATTCAGGGTACAAAACACCGGACAACCTACCTGAGGCGGGTTACCCGAATGTTGGTATACTAAAATTGATAGCGAAATTATAATAGTTTTTCCAGTTTTGAAACCAATACGCTCTTAGGAACTGCTCCAACCTGCTTATCGGCCAGTTCACCATTTTTAAAAAAAAGTATGGTGGGAATATTGCGAATACCATATTTGGCAGCGGTACCCGGATTGCCATCCACATCAAGCTTACCAATAATGGCGCGACCTTCATATTCGTGACTCATTTCTTCTACAATGGGACCTACCATGCGACATGGGCCACACCATTCGGCCCACAAATCAACGATTGCAGGTTTGTCAGATTTAATTACCATTTCCTCAAAGTTGGCATCAGTAAGTTCAATTGCCATAACTATTTATTTTTTTGGTTAAACGATTAAAAAGAGGTTCAAAGATACACATTTTTGGTCGGGTGAGTGATAAGGCAATCATTTTTTAGCAAGCGCGATGCTTATGCCGGGTATTTGTACTGCCTTATGGTAAAAATCGCGGGCCTTCACTCCAAATCTCGACCACATCCTGAGCCGGTAACCGGCAGCGACATCTTCCAATATTATTTGCACTCTGCACGGGCCACGATTATCAAACAATGCTTTTCCAAGCTGAGCGGTCAGGTCGTCGTTAACAATACTCACGGGAAGGGTAATGGATAAGCTTTTTGTCATTTGATCCATCACTTCTACCAACATCATAATGCTGCTGATGCGAAACTCAGCTGCTGCAGATTCGCGGTAACGTTTGCGATAGCTGCCGGTAATCATCACCAGCATTTCTTCCTCCAGCAAATGTTTGTTTTTCAGGTATTCTTCTCCGAACAATGATAGTGACATCGATTCCTGATCATCTTCAACCGTAAAGTTGGCAAAGCCGGTATTTTGCTTGCTTGTGCGGTGCCTGGCCGATGTAATAATGCCCGCAAAGTGATACTGGCGGTCAGCAACCTTATCTGGATCAGCCGCATTGATCTCACTGATGGTATCGGGACAATACGCCCTCATTTCAGAGCGATAATCGTCGAGCGGATGACCGGACATATAAAAGCCGATGACTTCGCGTTCGTTTTTAAGCTTTTCTATGCTACTCCAGGGCTCGCATTCAGGTATTTCTACTTCAGGAAGGGTTTCATCAGCAGCATCGAACAGCGATTGCTGAACACCAGAGGCTTTTGCCTGGAAATCAGACCCGTATTTGAGGGCCGTTTCCAGAAAAGAAGCTCCATCCACGCTGGTCTTGAAGAAATACTGAGCTCTATGGGTGTTTTCAAACTGATCGAAGGCGCCGGCACTGGCGAGTGCTTCGAGGCTGCGCCGGTTAATGGTCCGCAGATTAACGCGCTCCACCAGATTGAAAATACTGGTATAATTGCCATTGGCTTCCCTTTCTTCAATGATGGAATTCACGGCATTTTCGCCCAGGCCTTTTATGGCACCCATGCCGAAACGAATCTCACCCTGGTTATTGACCATAAAATCAAAGCCCGATTCATTCACATCCGGGCCAAGCACCGGTATGCCCATTCGCTTGGACTCATCAATGAAAAAGGTAATTTTCTTGATGTCATTCAGGTTGTGGGTAAGCACTGATGCCATGTAATCAGCCGGGAAGTGCGCCTTAAGATAAGCCGTTTGGAAAGCAACGAAGGCATAACAGGTAGAATGCGACTTATTGAACGCATAGGAAGCAAATGCCTCCCAGTCTGTCCAAACCTTATTGCATATTTTTAAATCGAGTTTGTTTTTTTCGCAACCCTCCAGAAACTTACTCTTTTCTTTATTCAGGGTAGCAAAGTCCTTTTTTCCCATCGCTTTGCGGATATTATCAGCATCGGATTTATCGAAACCAGCCAATTTCTGCGAAAGCAACATTACCTGTTCCTGATATACGGTTATGCCATAAGTTTCCTGAAGATATTCCTCCATTTCGGGAAGGTCATAACTCACCGGCTCCCGGCCGAACTTGCGGTCGATAAATTTAGGAATATAATCCATAGGCCCGGGACGGTACAAGGCATTCATAGCTATGAGATCCTCAAATTTATCGGGTTTCAGCTCACGCAGGTACTTTTGCATATTGGCCGATTCAAACTGGAAGGTACCGGTAGTTTCACCACGCTGGTATAGCTCCAAAGTTTTCTCATCATCCAGGGGAAGGTTATTGATGTCAATATCCACCCCATAGTTTCGCTTGATCAGTTTTAGTGCATCTTTAAGGATACTGAGTGTTTTCAGGCCGAGAAAATCCATTTTAATAACACCGGCCTTTTCAATCTCTTTGCCCTCGAATTGGGTAATGAGCAAATCTGATTCCTTAGAAGTAAGTACCGGTAAAATTTCTGTAATATCACTGGGTGCAATGATGATGCCTGCGGCATGTATTCCTGTACTCCGCACCGAACCTTCGAGTAGCACTGCCTGAGCAATAACCTCCGCCTCCAGCGTACCTTCCTGTTGAGCTATCTGTTGTAACCGCTTGATATTTTCCACATCATCGGCAGGCATAGTACTTATTTTAGCCTTGTCGCTGCCCGAAAAACTGAGTTTCATAATATCACCCAGACGGGTATTGGGCGTATCGGGCACCAGTTTGGCCAGGGCATTTGCATCATTGAGTTTTAAATCCAGCACACGGGCCACATCTTTTATGGAGCTCTTGGCAGCCATGGTTCCAAAAGTAACGATTTGTGCCACCTGATTACGCCCGTATTTTTTTACTACATAATCGATGACTTTTTGCCGGCCTACATCATCAAAATCAGTATCAATGTCAGGCATGCTATGTCGGCCCGGATTCAGGAAACGTTCAAAAAGCAATTGATATTTAATGGGATCGATACTGGTAATTCCTATACAATAGGCTACAACTGAACCTGCTGCGGAACCTCGCCCCGGACCGACAAAAACATCCATTTCGCGGCCGGCTCTGATAAAGTCGGCTACAATCAAAAAATAGCCGGTAAATCCCATATTACTAATTACACTGAGCTCAAATTTTATGCGTTCTTCCACTTCAGGGGTGAGTTCACCATAACGTTGCCGGGCTCCCAGCTGAGTTAAATCATGGAGGTAGGCAAATTGATCAGTATATCCCTGAGGCAAAGCAAAGTAAGGCAACATGATGTCGCGCTCCAGGTTTAGCAATTCTACTTTACCAACGATTTCATTGGTATTGTCAATGGCTTCGGGTATATCGGCAAACAACTGCGACATTTCAGCCGTAGTTTTAAAATAAAACTGATCGTTATAAAAAGCAAACCGGGTCCCCCTGTTAGTAGATTCTTCATCACTGTAATCCCTGGAGGTAGGCGTACTTCGTTTTTCTGCGGTATTTACACAAAGCAATATATCATGGGCTTCATAGAAATCCTGCTCCACATAGTGAGAATCATTGGTAGCAATGGTTTTTACGCCATATTTTGCGGCAAATTTCAGCAACACCTGATTCACCTGTTCCTGTTCCGGAATGCCATGACGCTGAAGTTCGACATAGTAGTCTTCTCCAAAAAGATCGAACCACCATTTAAATAATTCTTCTGCTTCGGCTTCACCCTTATTTATAATGGCTCTCGGCACTTCGGCAGCCAGGCAACACGTGGTGGCAATCAGTCCATCTTTATATTTTAAGAGCAATTCTTTGTCAATCCGGGGATATTTTGAATACAATCCTTCCATGTAACCCAATGAGCACAATTTAGTCAGATTGTGGTAACCAGTGGCATTTTTGGCGAGCAGCAATTGATGAAACCTCATATCGCGATCGTCGCGGGTAAACTGTTTGCGGTGCCTGTCCTCAACCAGATAAAATTCACATCCTACAATAGGTTTAATGACCGGTGGTGCGCCTTTGGGGTTGAATTTCGAAGCTTCAGCCACGAACTTAAAAACCCCGAACATATTCCCATGATCGGTCAGGGCTATGGCAGGCATATTGTCATCCACTGCTTTCTGGTACATCTGTCCAATATCAGAAGCCCCGTCAAGAATTGAATATTTGGAATGTACGTGAAGGTGTGTGAATTTATTCATAATGTGTAGCAAAAAGTAGTCAATATAAACCGGCTGTATTTTCTAAGGTATTGATAAATAAGCCGGATATTAAAAAAAAGCAGTCTTTGGACAAAACGACAAATGCAGCAACATGGTCGTAGGCGGGTGTAAAATTAAGCAAAGAAAGGCTAATTCAAGAGTAATGTTAATAAGTTTTAAAACATTGAAGACAGTGGTTTGGCAAATAAGTTGAAAGGGTTTTACTCACAATGAATTACCTATAAAAGTATGGGCACCGCCTGTTTATCAGGCCAGCAAGCCTGAGGTGGCCAGATAATTCATGCTATTGGCAGGTAAATAATATCATTCAAAAAAGAAAATTATGAAATTAAGATCCATCGAACCACTCTGGCTCAAAAAAAATGCACTGATAGAAAGTTATCCATCACCGGATGAATCTTTGTCCACTGAAATTTTAATTGTTGGGGCAGGCATTACCGGTGCCCTCATTGCTCATGAGTTATTAAATTCAGGATACAAAGAAGTCATTCTGATTGATAAGCGCGATGTTGCCAATGGGAGTACGGCTGCCAGCACCGCCATGCTTCAGTATGAAATAGATGTTCCCTTGCATAAACTCATAGAGCAACTCGGTTTAACTACCGCAGTTACCAGCTATAAAGAGTGCGAAACAGCCATTACTGCGCTCAAATCTATAATCCGAAAAATTAAAAGTCCCATCCCTTTTCAAAAGAAGCAAAGTGTGTATTTCAGCACCTCCCGCAAAGGCATACGGTTGCTGCAAAAAGAGTTTCAGGCCCGGCTTGAACATGGTTTCAGCGTGCGTTGGGCTGATGAAGAAGAGCTAAAGTCCTGGGGATTGCTTGCCCGGGGTGCCATTATATCTGCATCGGGAGGGGTTATTGACACCTATGGCATCGCTCTGAATTTAATTAAATACAACAGCGACAAAGGCCTGAAAGTATTCGACCGGACTGAGGTTACAGCTATAAAACACACCCCTGATGGAATTATTGCAGAAACCAATAGGGGAATAAGCATTCATTGCCAACAGGTGATTAATTGCACGGGCTATGAAAGCACTGATCAGTTGAAAGAAGACATCGTAAAGCTAAAAAGCACCTATGCAATAGCTTCTGAAGCCTTTGAAGAGTTACCGGCGGCATTTAAAGATAAAATATACTGGGACAACTCCAATCCCTATTTTTATTTCAGGGGTACGGATGATAATCGTATTGTGATGGGAGGCGGTGATGTAAATTTTAAGAATGCCGCTGCCAGAGATGCCCTTATCGATAAAAAAGAGAAGATGCTGGTTAAAAATTTTCATCAGTTTTTCCCTGAAATTAATTTTAAGTCGGACTATGCCTGGGCAGGTACTTTCGGCGAAACTGCCGACGGTTTGCCCTATATGGGGAAGTCCAATCCCGAAAAGAAAGAACATTATGTACTTGGATTTGGTGGCAATGGCATCACGTTCAGTGTAATGGGCATGCAAGCTATTGTACCCTCTCTGCGTAATGAGCCCCATCCTTTTCTGGAGTATTATAAATTTAATCGCTGACCTTTTTACTGAAAAACTTCACGAATGTTTGTGCACCTTGGATATTTAATGTAGGTTTGTGTAATCAAATGCATTATTCTGCGTTTATAACCTATGATAACTTCTCATCACCTCTTGAAAACAATTATTATTCTGGGCCTCAGTGCAGGTTTACTGGCCGGCTGTGGTAAGGACGAGCAAAATACCAACAACCATTTGCCTGTAGCCCGATTCACTCTTGATATTACCCGGGGTGATGTGAATACAACATTCAATTTTGATGCTTCATCAGTTACCGACGAGGAAGATCCTGCTTCCTCACTTGAGGTCAGGTGGGATTGGGAGAATGACGGCATTTTCGATACTGAATTTTCAACCACTAAAATAGCAACCCATCGCTATACCACTCCCGGGCTCTATTTCCCCTTACTTCAGGTCCGGGATACCAAAGCAATGACCGACTCCACCACAAACATGCTCACGGTAGTAACAAATCTGGATAACCTACCGCCCAACAGGCCTATTTACAGCACTCCTCCTGATTACCAGACCTATATGGAGCTTGAGGTAGTTTTCAAATGGACTTGCTCCGATCCTGAAGATGATGATCTCTCTTTCGATTTATGGGTTGGACGAAGCAGAGCCACCCTGGCGCCCGTAAAAACCGGGATTACAGATTATTCAATTGAAAACGGGAATATAATCTATCAAACCACCTACAATTTTTTAGATTATAGCCGGGAATACCACTGGAGAATATTTGCCCGCGACAGTGCCGGCAATTATACGGCGGGTCACATCTGGAGATTCACCACCCGTCCAAAATGAGATCAGCTTTATCGGGCTTATGTTTCCTGTGCGCCCTGACGCTAAATGCCTTTAGCCAGAACACTCAACCCTTTATCAGGGGATGTCTGCCTGAAATCAAAGAAAATAAAATTTACCTGGAAGCTTTCTATGGCAGTTCAGCCTTTATGGTGGATTCATCCTACGCAGATGTCAATGGTTGCTTTATCCTTACCCCGCCATTAAACCGGCAAGGATTATACCGGGTTTTATTCCCCAAACGACGGTTTATGGATATCATTTTCAGCCACAAAAATGTGTATTTCCACTCTTCGCTAGATGCAATTATCGACAGTACGCAGTTTATCGATGACACGGAGAATCAATTGTATTACACCTATCTACAACATCGCCTGCAGCTTAGCGGGGTCAGACATGAATTGCTGCTTATGCTGAACCAATCTGATACTGCCGGGGTAACCTATAAAAACGCAAGAAGAGCATTTTTGCAACTACAGCGTGAAGATGCGGCCCTGATAACCAGGCTTTCTGCTCAGCATCCTGCGTCCCTGACAGCACTGCTTATTGGAATAGACCGGAGTGCCCCTTACGATCCCAGCTGGAGTAAGGCAGTTAAAGACAGGTATAGGTTTGATCACTTTCTGGATTATGCCGATTTCACTGACAGTGCCCTGCTTTATACCAATGCCTTGTCAGCAAAAATGATCAGTTACCTGGATCAGGCAATCCGGATAGATGAGGATAAAAACATCAATAAAGAATTTCTGGAAGCATCCGTTAAATTACTGGCAGCCAGCGGTTACAGCAGGCCGGTTTTTAATTTTGTTCACGACTATCTTATCGGGGGCTTTAGCCGCCTGGAGCTCGATTCTCTTTCTAAGGCCATTGATTCGATAACCTATCCCTGTTGCATCTGTTCCGAACCAGCCACGCTGAACCGCAATGGAGCATCAATTATAAACCAAAGGTTGCCAAAACTGAAGTTGTTCAATGAAAAGGAGAAAATTGGGTTGCCCCATAAAGGCAATAGCTATATTTTACTTTTTATAAACGCAGCGTGCCCCTGGAATGAAAAACTGATGAAAGAATTGAACAACGCTTTATTATTGAAATCCCTTTCTGAAAGATATATTCCAATTATTATTAACCTGAGTACATCAGCGGAAAAATCCCAAAGCCAGCCATCCTTTCAACTTACCAAAAGGTCGGCAGATAAATTGCAAAAGGAGGAATTATTAAACACCTGGTTCCCTGAAGTATGGATAATTGATGAAGCGGGTAATATTCAGGAGGTAATGCCAAACTGGGTAGTGTTTCGCAGGTGGATTATGTCAAAGTTCCCATCCTGAGGCAAGCACATCCACTACATGAGCTGTCTTTAAAGGCAGGTTGTGTTTCTTAATATAGCCATCCAGATGCATGAGGCAGGAGGTGTCAGTAGAAACAATGTATTCAGCACCGGTCTCAAGGGCTTTTTGAATTTTAAAATCAGCCATGGCTGTTGAAATGGCCACATGCTTCACGGCAAATGTTCCTCCAAATCCGCAACAGGTCTCTTTTTCACTCATCTCAACCAGTTTCAGCCCACGCACATTACTCAACAACTGGCGAGGCTCATCCTTAAGATGATATTCACGTAGTGCTGCACAACTATCGTGATAAGTAATAACATGCGGGAAAGTAGCGCCTATATCTTTAACATTTAGCACATTAACCAAAAAGTCAGAAACTTCATAGATGTTTTTCTTCAGCACACGATATTCATTGTGAAGAGCAGAATTGTAAAAGAGTTCATCGTAATAATTCCTGACCATAGCAACACATGAGGCAGAAGGTGCAACCACATAGGTAGAGTTGACGAAATCGCGGATAAACTTTTCAGCAATGGTCTTGGCATGATCCCAGAAGCCGGTATTAAAGGCTATCTGCCCGCAGCAGGTCTGATTTTTATTGTATCTGACCTCTACGCCGCTTTTTTCAAGCACTTTAACCATATTAAATCCCGTTTCAGGATAAAGCTGGTCCATAAAACAGGGTATAAATACATCCACAACCATTGATAGAAATTTTACACAAACCTACATCAAATTATCGGATTTTAGCAGGCACGGCGGCAATAAAATGATTACAAACTATGAATTTCCTTTAAATCGAAGCCTGCCTGCCCGAGGTGCTGCCAAAATTTGGGATATGATTTTTCAACTACCCCGGGAGTATCAATAATAATGTTTCTGTTTACGGTTCCCAAAAGGGCAAAAGCCATGGCCATGCGGTGGTCACTAAAGGTATTGACAATTAACTTCCGGTCTTCATTATTTTGAACGGGCAATATCTTCAACTCATTCGTCAGATTTTCTGCATGGAACCCCAGCCGGTTAAGGTTATCACAAAGGGCAGCTACCCGGTCACTCTCTTTCAGGCGTAGGGTAGAAACGCCTGTTAGTGAGGCCGAAACACCCATACCGGCACAGCTTACGGCAACGGCAGGCAACAGATCAGGACAGGCCGTAAAATCGGCTTCAAAATGACTTACCCCGCTGTGCTTTTTAATAATATGAAGACGCTTATCCTGCCAGTTGGAAACTATTCCGAGGGGTTCAAACAATTGTAGCAGGCAACGGTCGCCCTGAGGAGAGTTTTTATTCAGATTTTCAAAAACAACTTCTATGTCCGGGACCAATGCGGCCAGGCCAAACCAATAGGATGCCGACGACCAGTCTCCTTCTGAAAAAGGGTGGGTAAAAAACAGGGGGCCGGGAACTACTGAAATAATATTATCCTTTATTTTTACATCCTGCCCCTGCATGTTCATCAAAGTCGCCGTAAGATTAAGGTAGGGCGCGGAAACCACCTCACCCAAAAGTTCCATCTCCAGTCCATGTTCCAAACCCGGGGCTATCATCATCAAAGCCGAACCAAACTGACTGCTGAGTGAGGAATCTAATTTTAGGTGATGTCCGGTTAACTTACCTCCTTTAATCAGCAATGGCGGATAACCCTGTTTTTTTTGATATTTTATGTTTGCATCCAAACTACGCAATGCATCAACCAAAGGTTTTATGGGACGTTCAAGCATGCGGGCAGTGCCGGTAAGCAGATGCTCACCGGGGGTGATGGCGAGTACCGCAGCCAGGAAACGAAAAACCGTACCCGCATCTTCGGCATTATAAATGCCCTCCCCATGCGGCATGCCAATATTGTGAAGTAACTTCTGAAGTATTCGTGTATCATTGCTGTCTGACAACTCCAGTGGGAGAGTACTATTAGCCAGATAGCGCATGATGAGCATACGGTTAGCTATACTCTTAGATAGAGGCAATTCAACAGGCAGCGACGATTTAAAATAAAGTGGCGCTGAAACCTGCAACATCATGGTTCCACTGATTTTCCAAAATCTGTAAACCGAAAGAAACTTTCACGAATAATAGCAGGTTCAATGGCCTGTTCGGCAACTGCATTCCCGATATTCCGGATAAGGGTAAGCATTGTACGCCCTTTTTGATTTTTTTTATCGTAATTGGTTATCTCAACCAATTCATCAATGGCTGATGTGGGAATTTTGTAATGATTGAAATTTAACAATATTTGTTTCACTACTTCATCACGCTCAACCATGCTGAGTCCGGCGGATCGATAGGAAATATAGGTCTCGCAAATAATACCCATAGCAATGGCCTCTCCATGCGTAAGCGGATCATCATCATTTCGCAACGACCAGGTTTCGAAGGCATGCCCCAGGGTATGACCGAAATTCAACATCATACGGTCGCCTTTTTCAAAAGGATCACGATTTACGATTTCTGCCTTAATCTGAATGGCTTCTACAATATAACTCTCCCAATCGCTAATTACTGCCATAGGGAGAGCAATCAGTCGATTCCAGAAATTGTAATCAGCGATCAGGGCATGCTTCATCATCTCAGCATATCCTGAGAGCCGCTGCCTCAGTGGGAGGGTATTCAGAAATTGAGGCCATACATAAACAGCAGCAGGGTTGCTAAAAACGCCTATAATATTTTTAAGCGAATACAAATCCACACCCGTTTTGCCTCCCATACTGGCATCAATCATTCCCAAAAGAGAAGTAGGTATGTTAATAAATTCCAAACCGCGATGGAACACCGAACCGGCAAATCCGCCAAGATCACTAATCATACCTCCGCCCAGATTGATGAGCAGCGACCTCCGGTTGGCTCCCGCAACCGCAAGTTGATTCCATACCTTTTCACAGCTTTCAAGTGTTTTATGGCTTTCCCCGGAAGGAATAATAATTTTATGGGCGCGTGCCAGCCGGGGAACTTCCTTGATCAACAGAGAATAACAATGATCATGGGTATTTTCATCAGTAAGTATAATTATCCCATCTTTTTCGCCATAATGAATACGCAAATGCGATTCGAGTTCCTGAAGTGCAGAACTACCAACATAAACCGGACTTCCGGCAACATTGAAATTGTATAAGTTTTTGGCCATAGCTATTGATAAAATGGAAGAATTGATAAAATTATAAATAATTTCCTACAATCCACTAAAGAAGCAAGAATGTTTCACTATTTTTGAGCCAAATTCACTACAATAACTATGGAAGCACCAATTATTAATTTTGAAGATACGCGCGTTGCATTTATTAGTAAGAGCAATCAGGGTTTAAAAAGAGCCTTATGGCTGTTCAGAATGATTAAAAATCCGGCTCTGGTAAAGATTGGAACGGGAATGATTCAATTTGCAATGAAAATCGGAATTCCGGTTAACTGGATCATTAAACCAACACTATACCGTCATTTTGTAGGAGGTACCACCCTGGAAGAATGCCAACCGGTAGTGGAAAACCTCAACAAATATGGGGTTAAAGCCATACTCGATTATTCTGTGGAAGGAGTGCAGGATGAAGCAAGCATACAGGAAACCCTTCAGGAAACACTGAACAGCATTAAAAATGCCGTGGGAAACCCCGGAATTCCTTTTGCAGTTTTTAAACCAAGTGCTTTTGCACTTGCCGCTCTGTTCGAACAGTCAGAGGCCGGCAAAGCACCTACCGGAGAACTCGAAAATGAATACTATCGCTTCAAATCGCGCATCAATGCGTTGTGCAATGAAGCACATAAGCTAAATGTACGATTGATGATTGATGCTGAAGACAGTTGGTATCAGCATCTGGTAGATGACACCGTAGATGAGATGATGCTGCGATACAACAAAGAAAAAGCAATCGTTTTTAACACGCTGCAGATGTATAGGCATGATCGGCTCGATTTCCTAAAAAAAAGTATAGAAAAAGCCCGCAGAGAGGGGTATTTTTATGGGGTAAAATTTGTGCGGGGTGCCTACATGGAAAAAGAGCGTGAACGCGCCCGTGATAAAGGATATACGTCACCAATACATGTAAATAAAGCGGCGACCGACACTGCCTTTGATCAGGCATTAGCCGTTTCGTTGGATAACATTGATAGGTTAGTGATTTTTTGCGGATCGCACAATGAAAACAGCAACCAGTATTTTGCTTCTTCTATGATAGAACAGGGATTAGCGATGAATGATGATCGCTGTTGGTTTTCTCAGTTATATGGCATGAGCGATAACCTGAGCTTTAACCTGGCTGCTGCAGGTTTTAACGTGGCCAAATATGTGCCGTATGGTCCGGTAAAATCAGTGGTTCCTTACCTAAGCCGCAGAGCGGAAGAAAACACTTCCGTCGCAGGACAAACATCGCGGGAGCTCAATCTCATTAAAAAAGAATTAAAACGAAGGAGAAAACACCAGTAGAAATTTCAAATTCTATTTTTTCCTTGCCTTGTGAACTGAACTCCGGCTTTCAGCCTATTTTCTTATTTGCCAGTGCACCTCCACTTTCAAAGGTCATCTTCCTATGGAAGCCTGCGCTTATGGTGGCGTCTCCGATCACACTAATTGGAATAGTGTAACCGGAAAATGGCGGCTTAATCTTATGATTTTATTTAACATCCAAATAAAACAGGAATATGAGCGATCTACAATTCCTGTCCCGCCCATAGCGGGAACCCAGCGATTATTAGCTTACGCTGAGCTCGTCCTTTTTGCAGGTTAGTTTTTGCGATTGTTGTTGTTTTATTAAATCCTCGATGCCTGGTTTTTCCACAGGCATAAACTTTAAAGACTGGTCAATCTGTACAGGTATCTTTCCGAAATAAACCACAAATAAGGCAAGACGCCGGGTGTAGTTTTTTAATGTACTTTTACACTGTCCACGCAACTCGACCTGTTGATCAAGTTTATGAACAACGTTTTCAAACTCAGGAACAAGCACAATGGCCTGCTCTAAAATGGTTAAACCCGATTTCTTTCTCATATCAAGATTATTTAAAGTGAAT
>Ga0265295_1002478_pt1 | contig 29160 bp, 33 predicted proteins | sample Munlansysbiofilm_FD_192503 | JGI IMG/M metagenome (GOLD analysis project Ga0265295, IMG submission 192503) | Leachate microbial communities from a municipal landfill in Southern Ontario, Canada - Methane capture system biofilm | ecosystem: Engineered > Solid waste > Landfill > Unclassified ... | reverse complement strand
ATGCAGAACCAAATACCTCATTATTTAACCCAGTATCCGCACTCGTAATTACTCCGCCAGAACCGATAGATCCCTTGAAAACCATTGCGTCATTGGCCGTAAATCCGGCCAATATTTCGTCATCCAATTTCTTCTTCGTCACCAGGTCGTTATCATCTGTCGCCATGAATGGTGACGCCGGTGATCCGGCTTTCGCGGTTGTCGCTTCCAGGTCGCCAACATTAAGACCCATAAGCGAATCTGAGGCACTTTGGATTATGGACAGGCCTGTTACTACTTTCTTTATACGCGCGCCATTTACCCCGATCTGAAACGCATCCTCTACCGTTCCGTCGTTATTCGTCCATGCGAAAACACCATCTGTGTCGGTGGCTTTCAGTAACTGCCCAACTTTAGTGTGCGCTGGAAGCGCTTTCGGGTCACCATCCGTATCCCCGTATAAGAGTTTATTTCCTTTAAGGTTAACGTATTTTTCCTCAAAATCTATCCCCGTTAGATGAGTGTTTTGAGTTAATAACAAATCATATTGCGCCATGATAATTAAATTTTAATTGTTTCTGTTTGTTCATTATTTTCTTTCTCCACCGTTTCATCTATATATAACCTGAACGGTATCCTTATATTATCTTTTGTTTCGATAGCCATATCTATCACTGTTAATAAATCTTGTTTTGTCAAAACTACTCCGCAGAAATACCCGGTTTCCTTGCACAGCTTATTAATATGTGCCATCGTATTTTCGTACAGTTCTAACTCTTCTTCTTCTGCAATCTTTGCCGCTTCTTCTGCATCATCAATCCGCTTCTGAAGTTCAGCCGCCTGACGTTCGGCAGTTTCCTGAATCACCTTCATCTGCCTTTCAGCTTCCAGCCTGACCTTGTCAAGTTTTGCCTTTGATTGTTCGACCTTCTTTTTTGCCATGATAATTAATTTGATTGAAGTAAAATTGATTTTTTCCAAATTGCGGTACCATCCCGCCTGCCCGGCAGCGATTCTGGTATTCCCGATTGCACACATATATACCGATAATCATCATCGTAGGTTTCCACCCCTTCCTGCCCACCGTCGCGGGCGGTTATACGGGTGCCAGGGGTAATAGGAATTTTCCTATCAATATCCCAGTTTCCATTGTTGATATTTTCCCAGTTCAAAGTTCCGGGATTATCTACCATCGCCATCACCTTGTCACCTTTATAAATGATGATGTTATTTAATATACTGCCGGCGGTTTGTTCATCAGCGCTCATGCGCCACGTATCACCAGCCAGGGCGTCAGCTCCATCAAATTCCGCAAAATCAATATCGCCAATGAGGTTCATCGAACGGTATTCGTCGCTATGCGACTGCCATTTTTGATGTTTATTTAAGTTTACCATTGTACGTCAATTATTGTCCCAGCCTTAAACTCAATTCCTAAATCAGGTGAAAGTGTGATTTGCGTATCAGTTTCATTTATTGTCTTATAGATATAATCATACGCTGCAGCTTCAACGTTAAAGTCGAACGCACGCACCCCTTCAAGTGCGGTTCTGTTGATGCGAAGTGAAAAGATGTCCGCCGTTTTTCCGCCTATTAAAAACACCTTTCCATTGATCGGGTTTGCATACAGATAGCGGTCGCGCGTGATCCTATTCTGTTTCTTCTCAATCTTCATATCCATTACCTCTATTTTCCCTGCAACGGTGAGGGTTTCATTGTACTTTATACGATTAGCAATAACCATTTCGTTAATCGTCGTGAGGCTATTCAATAGTGTTGCGATTTCCACTCCGCTCATTAGTGCAAGCCGTTCCCACCAATCGGGGTCAGTAACAACATGGTTAAGGTTTGCTGCTTGCTTGCTCCTATACCATAGCCCGCCGGAAAACACCACCCAGTTAAAACCATAATTAAACTCATTATCCCATACCATGTTTTGTCGGGTATGTAATAAAGATATAATGGATGTAATGGTTTGCGTATCAGTATATTTGACCTTACCACCACTCAATAATTCCCTCCCCGTAAGAGTGTGCAATAAATCCCTCACTTCTATGGCCGTGATCGGTTCCGGCAACTCGGCCCCCGGTTCAACTATACCCAGTGATTGTTTTATATATTGAGTTGGGGTAACCTTGAGGATAGCTAATTCACCAGCCGTAACCTCTAAGTTATTAAAGTTAACGTAGGTTTGATCATTTGATCCATCCCATTGAGCCACATAAAAATGGGATCCCACAGTCGGGATTTCGGGATCTAGATCTACAGTAGCCATTCCACGAAAACTAAATAAGGCCGAAATATCCCCAAAGGGAATCCTTGTAAATAAGGCAGGGTTTTGTAAATCCTCAGCAACTAGAGTAGTCGACTGGGGGATTTCTCCAACAGAAACTAGCCAATCACCGGGTTTGAAATACCCCGCGGGTACAGCGAAGGGGGATATCGGATAAATTAATACACTACCCGGGTAGAAAGGTAGCTTTGAGTTTACCCAAGTAAGTTTATTAATATCCCCGAAACCCTCTATGTTAAAGGCTCTATCGGCTCCCTTAACAGCAGCCTTATCCAATCTTTGGGCTCCTTGACCACTTTGGATTATATTTCGGATCCTAGTAAAATCCTGAAGGATTGATACTGGAAGTACCTGAGATTTACCCGCGGCAGTTACTACCCTTACATTAAGGTCTGTTGCAACAGATCCTTGCTCCGGTAATAAATTTTCATATATATGAGGTTGTTCCATATTATACGTTAGCTTTTAAGAATTGATCTTCATCTGTAGTAAGGATTAAACCATCTTCATTAACCAAATATCCCCCAAGATCCTCATCGTTTAATAGAATCTTATATATAAATACATTAATTGGGACCATGAAATAGATTAGGTTTAGTAACTCCTCCATTTTTACGGGATTATTTGTAAACCCCAAGAAATAATTATATGGGTCAGTTATTTTTACATCCACATAAAAAAATATGAGTTCAGAATTATCGTGCAGGAATCCAGTATCATGTTTTAATTCTGTATCATAAACAGATAATGGTGGGGTTACATCCTCTAATTCTATGGTACAATTAAAAAGGTTAAATAACATATCTAAACCTTTTTGAGTTCCTTTGTATAACATTAAATCCTTGAAGCCTGAAAGGAATCTTCGATATAAAATAGTATCCCCAAAAATAGTTGGTGGAGACGAGAAATGTTTTCCCAATAAAGGTAAGTTTTCCTTAGACATTTTAGATGGATGACTCCAATCTATAAAATCCTTTATTTTACCATAACTTATAGCTAACTCTGTTTCAAATACTTCAAAAAACCTTTGCAAACTACCCTTCCCTTGGGCATCCTTGTTTGAATCCATGAAGTGGAAATATCCGGGTAAGGATTCAAAAAGATGTTTTTTAATACTATCTGTACGGGATTGAAGATTACCCATTATTTTCTTTTATAGAAAGGGTTGAATTAGAATAATCCCAGGTGGGGATGGTGAAATTGGTTAAGTAAGAATCCCGGTTATAGGGATATATTTTAAAGGTCCACTGTACAATAGGGTCCTGAACTACTACACTATTTATTTTTATATCCAAAATTCCTAATCCTCCAACATCTAGGTTCCAAGTATTTAGATTAGCTATAGGGATCTCCGTAACAATAGTCCCATATCGGTATAGGATAAATTTCTTGGGGTCATCGTTATAATAAACTAAAGTCCAATCCTGAACCTCTAAACTTTGTTTTAAGACTCGGATTTGGTAAACCAGAGAGGTTCCCTCTAAATTGGGCCTTAGATATGGGTTTATATAAAAACTTTTTAGAACCACATGATCTACTAGTTCCAAATTATGTAAGGTTGAAACTAGGTCAGATACTAAAACTGGGGTATTTAAGGCAGTTTTTTGTGGGTGATATAGATTTCGGAGAGCTGTTATGGAGCTTAAAAGGATGGATTCTTCCTTTGCCCCATATTCTCCATAAATATCAACATCGATCACTACCTTAGATTCTCCCGCTGGGAGTATATTAAAGGTAGGACCTATTAACCCAAATTTAGATATATAAGCCTTTGTAGAGTTCCTTAGAGCTAAAGAAGCTACCCCACCGATATTAGGAACTATATAGATTTTAATGGGATAAACCGGAGTATTATGATCTAGTTTTGCTGTACGAACCCCAGGAGCGGAAGCAGTTAACCTTTCGTAATCTCCCCGAGTTACCATTTTGTGAAGAGAATATATAGAGTTCGGTATTGATACCCTAAGTTTTTCTAGGTCCTCAACATCATAACCCCCATGAGAAGGAGTTGAGTTAGTACAAATTAACTTATCAGTTCCTAAATCTGCGGTGAAAAAGCCTACCCGATTAATAGCTTCAGCTTCTAGGTTTCCACTATATCCCAAAGTACTAATATAGGATATTAATACATCTAGACCTTGAGTAGGAATTATTCCTTGATTATTATCCCCAAACATTACATACATTCTCTGGTTGGCTCCCATGAATACTTTGTAATGTTTATCCGTAGCCAAGGAAAATTCAAAACTTTCTACCGGAGTCCAGAGTTCTGTGTTAATGGTGATGGTTTGTGAATCATAGGCCAATGTAGCGGGTAATTCCAAAGTTTGATTTGGAATCCCCGTAGTGAGTCCCATTTTTTCATCGGTAATTACAAAACCCTGTTGTACTTGAACAACTGTACTTTCAAACCCCTTTAAAATAGCCGTGTCATCTAAAGCCAACCAGGGATTATTATTCTTATCAAAGAACTGGGAATACTTAGGAATCCCTATATCATCTCCCGCTGGGGTAGGAACATCGTCCTCGGTTACTAAGGTTACGGTTAAGTCGGCCTTAGAAGGGATCCTAGCTTTGCCATTGTAGTTTAAACTGTGAGCCAGTTTTAACATGGATGATAATCTACGAACAGTCGGAATAAAAGTTTCCCTAGCCATATTATCCACGTAATAATTTAGTACTTCAACCAATGAAGCTACCTTATCCACAATAAGAACCAATAGGTTACTAGGACTTCTATCGGTTAGTTCTGGAAGTTTAACCCTTAATCTATCCATAAAGGAAGTTTTGATTAAGGAATAAGATCTTCCTACGTATGATATCCAGGTGTTCTCCATTAAATTTTAATTGTTATTTCCTTTTGTGTTTTGTTAATGGTTGCAATAATGGAAACCAACATATCGGATCCTTGGTAGGAGGTGTTAACCGCCTTCAAGGTTATACGGGTTTCAAATTTCATCAAGGCCCGGGCTATTAAAATTTGTACTTGGTTAGCCGAGATCGAATCTGCTGGTTGGCTTAAAATCCCATATATCCCAGTATAAAAATCGGGAATAAAATCCCGTTCTCCCTTAGAGTAAGCCAGGATAACCTTTACGGATGATTCAATGGATTCTTCTAAACTGGGCGCCACCAATTTACCGTCCTTAAAAGTTAAAGGGAAACTTAAACCGTTCATAAATTGTCTTATATTAATATAAAAAGTAGTATTGTTACTGGCTGGGGTAGTTAAACCCCCTTTTCTTTTTACTATATTGCAATAGCATAATCCAATGTATCTGGAGGTTATTTTGGGCTAGTCCTAACAGTCTTAAGTACTATAGTTTACTATACCTTAGGGGTATAAAAACTTAAGACTAAACCGAATTAATTACAGTATCAAAAGTTTGTTCTCTAACCACTTCCAGAGCTACATTTTGACTTAATTCTGCAGCTTTGGCAAGTTCCATGCTCCCCTTCATTTGGGTGGCAACTCCCCCGGTATAAACTGCAGAAGTTGCATCCTCCAAAGTATCTTGAGCCCCATGATAAGCTATGGTTGAAACCTCGTTAGCTGCCCTAAGGCCTTGTTGGATTTCTAAAGCCATATTAACCGTAGTTAAAATTCCCCCTATTCCGGGAATAACTTCATCGGGTACTTTACTAAGAACTTGAACAAGGTCCTTTAAACCCATATTTTTAGTTATAGTTACACCCAGTTTCTTTTTTAACTTTTTCTGATTTTCTATGTTTGGATTCATATTAACCGACTTTAACCTTTGAGGAAACTCCTATTTCACTAACATCCAAAATTTGAGAGGCTCCGGGGACCTTAGAAAATAATACCTCATTACTTCCCCCGATAGTGATTGGGTTATCACTATCAATATCTATACCCGAATCCGTTAAGGATACACTTGATGAGTCATTGTGAATAATTACGTCTTGGTCTCCGGCATCTATATAAATCCCGGAATCCTCGATAGTGATTGTTTTACCTTTTACTTTTATTAAAAAGGTTCCTTCTGCCTCATTATGAGAAATTAGAGAACCGTCCCTAAATTTAAAACCTATTATATCTCGATTAAATTCTTGTGGCCTTTCCCCAACTGCATAATAACCGGGTTCCCAAAGAGGAAATCTTAGGGCGCCAAACCTAAAGGTGATCCAAACAACTTCGTTCTTTTTAGGAACGTAATTAAAACCCCAACCCTTTCCTGCAGGTACCCCTCTGGGGGATGCTAATAAAACTACTCCTGGACCCAAGATTTCTGGAACAGTTACCAGGATTTTATTTTCCGGTGATTCATCTAAGGTATCTTGGACTATTCCGTAATATATTGATTCGTATTTTGGCATGGTCAATATTTGATAGTGGAGTGTACACTAGTATTCCGAATATTATAGAAATTTGGACCTTTATTGGGATCGAGTTCTTTAGCTCCGGGCTCGATTGTAATTTCAAGATCCTCTGCAAAGAAAAAATCTCCATACTCTCGGTTAACATTTGTAACTTCTATAATATTATCTATTTCAGCTAACCCATCAGCCATTAATTTCTTTACCCCCTCAGATTTCCAATCCTCCCAATTCCCATCTACTTTACGGGTAATTTGTTCACTTATACCGCTTAAATCTTTAGGAACTTTCAAAGCCTCAATTTTAGTGATAAACCCATTGGGAGAAACTCGATCCTCAATTTTAACTATATAATATTTTCCGGATTCACCAGCTAAACCCGAGTTGAAATATAGTATATCACTTACACTAAGTCCAACTCGACCTACCATAGTAATACTTAACTTATTTTTAGAGAGAGCATCCTCTGTAGTTTGTTTAACAAGTTTGTTAATTATCTCTTGTTTATTCAGGGCGAAATTGGTCTCTACAGTACTCGGTAGTCTTTTGGCCATACTAGCCTTAAGCTCCTCTAAAGTGGGGGGTTCTAAACCAAAAAATTTAGGGACACTTTGCCATTGTTGATGGTGAATTGAGTCATCTACGTATACCCTATCCCCACCAAAGAATTGGTTCATTTTCGAGGTTACTGGTCTATCTAGGCCCTCGTAAGCTGGGCTTACCCACTCTTTAGAATATGGAAAAAACTGATTAGGTTCATTGGTAGTTGGTTCAAGTTCCTTATGTAATAAGAGGTTACGAGTTTTCTCACTCAATGGAAGACCGTTGTAAGTAAGTTTATTATATAAGGCTTTTTGGGGCCAACCCATTTTCATGTCTTCCCCTAAAACCCCGGTACCTTTACTAAAAAGTTTAGTATCGGTATACCCCCAATTGGAGGGTTCAACATAATTTCCTCCTCTAGCGACGCCTACTTCCCAAGTATAATTAAGCTGTCCCCTGATTATTTCTACTTGCTCGGGGTCTAACCTCAAAGCTTCATCCAAGTTTTTTCCCGCACGAACATAAAAACTCTCCCCGTCAGTTAAGACCTTTGTAACTATCCCCTTTGAAAATTCAGTAGAATCCCCGGCTTGTTTAATAAACTCAGGCCGATTTCCCCCGATGTGCATTATTGGGAGTCCTACAAACCTATCGGATAAACTAGTAACCTTAGTAACCTGAGTTTCTTTATTATCTAAGTCTACAACAGTTTGGACCATAGATTCCGTAGCTATACCTTTATCCGATTCGGATAATTCATATGAGATCAATTCGTCAATGTTAGATTTTTTACCGCCAGAGCCGGATAGGAGACCTCGACCGTCTATTACAATAGAAATACCCTTTTCTAGATCCTTTTCCTTAACTATTATATAGTCGTCCCTTGCATCAACCACCAACCCAGCATACCTCTCGGAATATTCTTTATATTGTTTTAAAAATCCCCGGGCGTTAGTTTGGGGGTCCATTAAAACGTCCCAGGCCTCACGCCTAAGGGCAGCTTCATCTCCCCCGGTGTATAACACCCCCCAGTAGGGATTTTGGATATTCCAAATAGATCCCCCCAATTCTACGCCGGGGGAAACATAGGAGCCCGATGGGGCATCTTTTACGTATTTCTCTATTGAAATAACCTCATAAGGAAGTTTAAACTTATGCTTAAACCCATCAGCTACTAGGTTAGCTGCGTTTTCCCACATATTACTACTACTGTAGTTTTTATTGGCGTATTCAACTAATGGGATTAAAAGTAGGGAAAATTTTATTCCCCCAGAGGTTACGGTTTTCTCAATCTTATCTAAGGCTACATTACGGTAACTTGATAAATTAGAAGTAGTACCATAACGGATTAAGTAGTTCATACCGGTTTTAAAGAAAAACGAATTAGCCTGGTCGTAATTCTCAAAAACTACATCTAACTCACATTTATCATTTTCTACCCCCTCAACATAGGAATAGGAGAAAGTAGTACAGAAATCCGACAAGGGGGTACCGTTACGATTCCTAACTTCAATACCATTAGAATAATGTATAAAGACCTTAGTTACCATAACTAGGGATTTTCAATACAGATCCGGGAATTAAACTTATTGGATCCTCTATATCATTAAATTCACAAACAGCCTCAAGGTATCTTGTATCCCCATTAAAATAACGGTTAACGACACTTTGGATTGTATCATCTTCGCTAACTAAATGTTCGAAGAAAGAATCGGTTTTAACCATTACCAAATTAGGAAGTAGGATTTTATCGGTATCGGATAGTTCAACTATTTTCCCGGTTAAATAAGGATTAAGATTTTCGTGGGTCATGATAGATATGGATATAACTCAGTTAGATTTTCAGCGACCCGTTTTAAAGTAAGGGATTGTTCTATATACATTGGCTCTGGAGTAACTCCACCAGAATCCTCCTTATACCTCTCGGTTTGAGCTAAATCAACCCCTAGACCTATATCTATGTAGGCCCGGGAATTAGGGTTAAACCGGGAAGGTTTTATCGGAGCCTTAATTAAAACATAATGGGTATTTTGGCCAAATGGGAAAAACCGAACTGGTGTGGTGGATTGGGTGAAACTAATATTAACTATTGGGGTATCCCCATACTCATCAGCCTTAGTTAGGTTTAAAAGTTTATTAGCCATCTCCATGGGACTTTGGCCATTGTGGGAAATTTTATGGATTAATTTAAGTTCCAGGGTATCTTCTGAACCAGCGTAGTGATACCTTTGTAAATTTCTACCCAAAACATTTAACGGGGAAACCTTTGAATCCCCGGAATATTCCATCTCAGAAAATATGAAAGGGACTTGGAAAGGTACAACAGACCCCGCTGTTCGATAATAGGCACTAAACTGGAGAATCAAGCGGGGATTAGCTTTACGCTGGGATTCAACTAAATCCTTGACTTTCTTTATTGTAATTTCTCGGGATGGAAACTTAAGTTTTGGAACTTCGTTAATCTCCGTTCCAAGGTCTTCGGCTCTTTTTGCTAACCTAGCCTGGGTATTTCCTAACCCCAAAACCTCGGCTTCCCTAGCCTGAAATTCTTCAAAAGTGGGTTTATCTAAAATAGTCCGGCCTTCATTAAAACCTTGTTTCTCCCAAGAAGAAAGGGTTACCCCAGCCTCGTTACTTTCAATAATTTCCCCAACAGCGGGAGGAACATTTTTACTTATTGGATCATTCCAAGTATATCCCCGGATATTACCATGGTTTATAAAGTTCAGGATTTTCTTGGCAGTTTTAACCGAGCCAAATCCCACCCTCATTACGGATAAGGTAGATTGCAAAGTTAACGGGTCCCCTTTTGCAAGTAACCCAACAGTATCCTTTAAATCCGGAGATCCTATCCCCTTATATAAATCTTCCCAAGTTAAAGTCCCATCCAGAAGTTTCTTAATAATCTCTACCTGGAAACTTTTTAAGGGAACCCTGTCTTGTTCAGTTGATACGTCAGTAGATGAGGGGAATTTTATGGGGCCAACTGTAATATCCTTAGATACAACTCCATTATACGGTATAGGTTTGATTTGTTTAGGTCTATCGGGTTCGGCAGTAACAGTCGGGATAATCGGCGGTTTTCTCGGGGGTCTTGAAAAACCTCCCGGGATAATCGGGGGTTCGTCGGGGGGTTTTAGGGAAAAACCCGGGATAATCGGAGGTTCGTTTGGCTGATAGGTGTTTTGTAGAAAAGGTTCTTTATACTGTCCATCGGGGGGATTTGAATAAAATATTGTGGGGTCAACAATAGGCTCTATAGGAATGGGAGCTTCTACACCAGGATCATTATAACCCCCGGTTGGAATAGGGGGGATTACGATTACGGGTTCTTTAAAGTTATCTGCAGGTATTGCCATTATTCTGAGGAATTTAACACTTGATGATAGGTGTCTCGGGTACCCTTAGACCAATTAATTAGGGGTCCGAATGTTGCAAGAAGTTCCAATGGATCCTTATTCTCTATAATTTTAAGGGATTTAGCAATACCATATAGTTGTTCCATACCAGCTTTTAACTCCTTAAATAAAGATACAATTTCATTAGCAGTGAGATTACCGAATTGAACCATTAACTCCTCATTTGAAAAAATAGCAGAAATTTTTTCTTTATTTTTATTAGCCAAGATCCCGGCCAATCTCTTGGTCTCGTCCCGGCTCGCTGTTATCATCCCCAATATGGGTTTTAACATAGGAAGGAAAATAGATACTCCCAGACCTATTGGTCCTAAGAAACCCAAAGCTTTACCTAAGAACCCGGTCATTTTACCGATACCCCCGAAAAAAGTGGGGTATTTTTGTGGGGTGGGTTGCATACCATAGTTACTTAAACCCCGTTGAGTACGGTATTGAGGAGTAAATAACATTGACCCCCCAACCATGGATGGTCGAGCAACCCGAGTTAAAGGCCCCATGGTACCCATCGCAGTTGCGAACTGCATTGCCCCTAATTTTTGAGTTGCAGCAGTTAATCCCAGCATCCCCTGCCAAGCCAATTTTATTGAAGCATTCATAGCTCCGAAAGAACCCAAACCGGTTCTCCACATAAGGCCCAAAGCTGCAACAACACCTCTAACAGCTGCCGCTAAGAATACAAAAATAACACTCCCCGAGGCCACCACGGCAAAGAACTTACCCATAGGGTTTTGTAATATTATTTGTAACCCCTGTAAGATTCCCTTTAACCCAACTAGGATTGGCCTAAGAACTGGAGCTAAAGCAGCAGTGTAAGCAATTTTAATGGATTTAAAGGTAGAGATAAGTTTTAGTATGTCTCCTTGAACTGAATCCATCATACCCCCCATAATCTCCTCGGCACTACCGGCCGACTTGTTTTTAAGGATATTCTGGAACTCTTTAAAATCATCCATCATCCTAATAACTGCGGAACCAGCCCTTTTACCCCTTACTCCGAATATTTCCTTAAGGATACCTTGTATACCTATGGTTCCTCGACCTTTTAGGTTTTCTCCAATTTTGGTTAAGACTTCCTCAATTGGAAGTAAGTTACCATAAGCATCCATAGCATCCTCAGGGCTTAATCCCAAAGCTTCCCAGGCTTTGGATTGACGGTTAGTTCTGAACTCGGATAAACCCATTGCTAAATACCGGTACATATTCTCCAAAGCAGTACCTGCCATAGAGCCTTGTATACCAGCATTACCTAAAGCCATAGCTAAAGCAGTAGTTGATTCTACCCCTACCCCTAAGTCAACTGAAGTTGCTGCTACATACTTTAAAGCATTGCCCAGGTCAACTAGGGATGTATTAGCATGGGTAGTAGCAGTAGCAAGTACATCCGCGATCCTTTCAGAGTGATCAGAACCTAATTGAAAACCCTTAAGAACATTAGTCATAATATCCGCTGCTCCCATTTTACCCCCTAATTCGGTCATAGTAGCACCGGCAAGGTTGGTAGCAGCGGAAATAGTTCTTAAAACTGTTTGAGCATCCTGACCTGCCATAGCCATGTACCTCATACCTGAAGCAATATCTTCAGGCATAAACATAGTTTTTTGACCTAAGGAGTCGGCTAAGGAAGTTAGTTTATCGTATTCTTCCGAAGTTGCTCGGGATACAGCCTGGACCCCTTTCATAACATACTCAAACTGAGCTCCCTCCCGAACCCAGCCTGATAAGCCTCTTAGTACACCCCCGCTAGCAAGAGCCAGGCCACCGTAAAGGTTCCTGGCGTTTTGCAGGTTTTGAGTGAACATCTGGTTTTCCTTAGATAATCCCTTGAGTTCACCTTTTATTATACCAGCCTCCCTAGAAAATTGGTTTTTTAGGGCTATGGTAAAACCCATAGTATGGTTAGTAGCAGCTCCTATCATTTAGTTTTTTAGTTTTTCGGCTAGTTTTTGTCTTTCTTCTTCGTCGGCCTCAATAATAGCTTTAAATAGGTTTTTAGAACGAGTACCCATTTCCTTAAGTTCGGAAAAGGTAAGGTATAGACCCGCCTTACAGGCCCGATAATAAAGAAATTCTAAAGGCGGGTCGGGAAGAAAAAATCTGGGATACCCAATAAAGGTATATCCAAAGTTTCTCCCGTTACGGGGTTAGATATTTGGGAAACTAAGCTAGGAGCATAATCCCTAAGACGTACTTCGGATCTAATAATGGCCATGCTTCTTCCCGTAAGAGCCGAGAAGTTTATAACTGGGTTATATTTACCAGTATTTGGATCTTTAACCCTTAGGTTCCTTGAAGTGAGAACGAGGTTAATATTAGGAGTTCTAGCATTGGCTATTGCTATTTCCCCCTTTGAACTAAGTAGATCCAATACAAAATGTCTATCCTCCACCTCAATAGAAATTGGGTTGATACTTTGGTATGGTAAAATAGTAAGATGGGTAGTTTTAGCGTCCTTATCCGAATAATCTATTACATAGTTATTTAGATCTTCTACAAATTCAGCTTTCCCAAAAACCTCCCCGAAATCATATTCGAATTTCACGTAGTTACCCAGGGAAAAGATCCGGGCTTTGATGAGTAGAGCGTATTTATCCCTAATCAATAGATTGTTAATTCCATCGAGACCTACTTTAGTAAGTTCCTCTTCTCCTTTGTATTCTCCGATAACTATTCCGGCTAAGAATTTATGGATAGCTTCGAGTTCCCCTGAATCCCGATCTGTAATGGTTGTTAGAATTTCATCGTCAGCTCCGGTTTGCTCACGAATAACAAAAACTCTTCCCGAAGGAAGGTTAACTTTGGTGGTGTTCATTGGTTAGGTTATTTAATTAAACAATAGTTACATAATCGACTGAAAGTTCCACTTCCTCTATTAGGTTCCCGGACTCTGCACGTTTATAGGTTTTACCATTGATCTTGGTTACCCAGGCCCCGATAAGGATTACAGTATTTATAACTGTTACCCCATCCTGAGCTAGTTCATGAACTAACACATCATGTTTATATACAAGTTCCTGGAATCCCCCGCCGGTCATCATATTCTGGGCTTCATTAAGCCAGTTCCAGAAAAATCTACTAATTGCGGTATTATCGGTGCCGTCTGTACTTCCCCCGGGCATAATACGTGACAAGGTAGCAGTAGTGACATTTACTATACCGGCAGTTTTGACTATAACGTTTCCCTGGCCGTGTTCATCAGGGGTTACTTCGACATCCGGGAGCTTAAACTCCTGAACGGAGAAAACGGGTAGGGTTGGATCCCAGGGAAATGAAACCCTGAAATTAAATTGCTTCTTTGGATTTTTAATAGCCATGGCGTATAATATTAAGCAGTTAAACTTTGTTTGTAAAATTCTATGGTGATGGTTACGATGGGGGAAATTAACTTGGCCTGGAGTACAGCCTTATATAATCCGTTCTGTACATCTTCGGCTGTATTAATTTGTAATTCATCCAAGGAGGTAACAAATTGGTCACCCTCCCAAGAGTATTCATAAAAAGCCCGGTTTTCTACCAAGGAGTCTAAAAAGGGTCTTACCCGGTAATATATGGTTGACCAAGTTTCCATGTCATTTGGATGAGATAGGAACTTAGCCATGGTAGGCTTAATAACGCGTTTAATATATATCTCCAAAAGGATCGTGTTTAAGAATTTCTCTTGGGAATCTTCATCGGCCATTGTATAAGCATTCCATAAGCAAGTGACCCCGTAAGAAGTTACTACACTATTTACACCCGCCTCGGTAAGTTGTTCCAAGGCAGCCAATTTAGCTGGAGTCCCGTAGTTGTTGATTACCCCGTTATGCCCACCAATTAACCCATAGGTTAACCCCGATGAAGATATCCAGGGTTTAGAGTTATATTGGTTAACAATCCTAGCCCCAACAAATACAGATTCCGGAATATTAACTACCCCAGTATCGCTAGCAACTTTTAAGCCCCCATGAGTAAGAACAGAATACTTCCCATTGCTTATTGTAAGACTTTCTGCATAGGCTACAGAAGCAGCCCAATCTAATTCCCACGGAACAGAGGCAACCATTACCATATCCTCCCTCCCTGCAACATAGGCTGAAACTTTTTCTGCCAGTAGTTTTTTCTCGGCATGATCACTCATCTCATCTGGGAATACCATAACAACCCCATCATCATATTCATCAAAAGAGGCAAAAGTATTAGAGGAATAGGCTGTTGAATCCGTCTCAGCTCCATCTACCCCCAAAATTTGGGGAGTAACTGGTTCATCGGTAAGTAAAATTGTTAATGGGAGATCCCCTTCCTCGATTGTTATATAATCGACATCAACTAATGTACTTTTCTCTTGTATCTCGGCCAGGTAATCCACGTAAGTTTCTAGAGTCAATGGAGATGGGATACTATAAGTTTCTTTAATATCTCTCCAATTAATAGTAAGTTGAACATGCCCTACGGAATCGGGAGTATCTTCGGATATTGTAGCAGTCATGGTATTAAAAGCAGTTCCAGGAAGTTTAGCTATTAACTTAAATATACCAACCGGGGATTCCGGGCTACCCCCGTGAAGGGTTATTTGAGCACTTTCCATGTCAATAGTAGAAACTCTAGCAACCCTAACCATTACCCCGGCATCTAAAACTTTCTCCACCATAAGGTTAAAATTACTTCCAATAATCCCTGTACCAAACTCTTTTCGGAACTGGGTTTTATTAATGATAAGAGAACTCGGGTCGTTAAACTGGCCAAGTTCAGTCGGGCCTGCCAAGTACATTACCCCCAACCCGGGAGTGTTAGTCGAAACTGCTTGGTTTATTGTTTTAAACAGTACTTTTGATGCGTTTTTCATGCCTATAAAGTTTTATTGATTTATTCCTAAATGGGTTTGGATTTCAAAATTTATTTCTGTGATCGGAACTGAGTTAAACCCAACTGATAAAGGTGAGTCTGGGTTTATATCCGGGACATTGTATACATATATAAATTCTTGGGTGTCTAAAGTAGGGTCAACCAAGTCCGTATATGAAAGGAATCTTACAAAGAAACTGTTGGTTGGATCTGAGTAATAGGGGACATAACTTAGAGGGGGTAAGGTCTGTAATACAGTTTGGTTTAATACCCGCTCTTGTATTGTATCCTTAACCACAACCCGGCAAATAAAATTCATTTCAAGCGAGACTAAACCATCCCGGTAATATTTATAAGAACCTTCTTCCAATTTAGGGTAGGGGGTTCCATCACTACCCCACTCTCCCGGGAAAACTGCCCCATATTCTAAGGATATACGGGGTACTTTTTTTAACCCCTTTCCTCTAGGGCTACTTTGGTTAAAAATCTCTGCTGCAAACCCCTTTGCTTGTTTTATATCGGCAAGGGCTGTATTATAGTCTTGAAAACCCTCGGGAGTGTTAACAAAAGTAGTAATATCTGGGGTATATCCTAAACCTACCAAATTTAACCTTAAGGCCTCAAAAACGGACCTTTGAATAAGTTTTCTAAAGGTATCTAACATGGTTAATGGTAGCGTATATATAAGTTAACATCCCGTTCTATTTTCATGGTTAATTTACTAAAACCCCCGACTTTCCTAAAAGCGGGATCCCAAAGAGGTCGAGCTTTTATATTTCGTCCGGCATGACCGTACTCCATTATATTTGCATATTTAGCAAGAGAGAGACCGCCCCTCCTAGATTTAGTATGTAAAGATCCCCGAACAAATCCAAATTTTACAAGGTATTGGTTAGGTTGAGTTACTTGGAGTTTTTGAAGTTGGACTAAGTAATTCGAAGAAGCATATAATAAATCACTCCGAGAAGTTCCGTAAACTCTTTCTTTATAATCCCCATATTTTGGAGATACAGGTTCCCATTGTACCCCTACCGATGATCCATCTGTTAAAAGCCCGGTTATTAAAGCCGTTTTATAACTCCGAGCAAACCTTTTAGTAGAATTAACTACAATCCTAATTAATCGATCTTTACCCCGGAACTTGTCCAATAAATTAAAAGCCCTTTGCCATTCTCCGAATTTGGTTATTTCTAACCTATTATCGATCATCGAGATAGGTCTCCAGTATTTATGGGTTCTCTTGATAAAATTACCATGTATAGCCCGGCCTCCGAAAAAATTTGGCCAACGGGTGTATCCCCCTGAGGGTAATAGGTTATCCCATTAAGGATAAAAACATCGTGACCCGGATCAAAATCAAAATTATTATTTGGACTAAGGTATCCTAGCTCAGATAACAGATCTATGTTAAACAGGATATAGAAATTTTCCATATCCCCAACCCCGGCGGGCGATGCAAAATTTATAGGCCAACTCCTAAAATAATTATATGCAACGATGGCCTTTAATGGGATATCCTCAAACTGTTTTCCAGTACCCTCCCCATACCGATCGATATTTGAAACTAACCTTCGCCAGATTACTGTTGTACCGGCAATAGCATCAAAATGTTGTCTTTGTTGGGCTTTAAAAACCCCCCAATCAGCTTGAGTTATCATTATAGCTTAACTACTCTTGGCGTAATAGTAGTATTTGAGGGTTGGCCACAAAACGATAAATAAATTCCTAAACTACTGGCTAAAGTACAACCCGCGGTTGAGATATTATCGAACATACCATCGGTTAAAAAGGCCTTCTGGTAACTGGTAATTGTTGATTCTTTATCGGATTCCCCAAAATACTCAGTTTCTAAAGGTCCGGATACAATTTTCTTAATAGCTCCGGCAGCTCCGGTTGTATTGGATCCAGTAGTGGTATTTGTATATGAAACACCCATACCATTCAAAAAATCTTGGGCAATCTTTAATAAGAAATCCCGTACAACTAAATAGGCCGTTAATACCCTAAACATGTATGGGATATCTAGCTCATCCTCTGGAATAACTTTATTAACAAAGTTCGGGGCTAATATATTTAACCACTTAGTTTTAAGGAGGAAGAATAGTGGATAATCTAACTCAAAAGTACTATCTAACAACGTTTTAACCATAGACACTATATAAGTGTTCTCGGTTAATGCGGTGTCTTCAAGTAAAATAAACTCAGATTTCTGAAACATGGGTTATCCCACTTTAACAAAGGTTATTTTAAGATCGAAAATTGATTCTGCCAATCCGAAAGTAGTATTACTAATTACATATGAAGTAGTATTTTGTTGGGACGGATTACTGGCAACAGAAACCCCCCTCTCTGAACTACTTAAGTAAAAACTTAATATGGGTTCCCAACTATCATTAATAAGGTCGAAAGTAACATTATCCCCGGATATTTGAGTTGCTACCCCATATAGTGGAATATAACCCGATATAGCAGCTATCGGCGGGGGGTTATTAATATCAACGTTATATAACCCAAGGTGAATTTCATCCGGGAGAAAATCCAAAGGTAAACTCTCCCCGTTTATCATTGGGTATACAGTTTTACATCCCAACGCAGCTATTAAAGCATTACGTTGATCCTGAGTCAGTTCACTAATTTTACTCGGTTCCATTAAGCTTATTTTATTATATAATTTTGACCGTCTTCTGTTATAAGGTAATTAAGACCATCCTCTGTAACTATTACAATGGTTGGAATTTCCGGATTTGTAAAACCTTCAAATACAAGGTAATTAAAGCCATCCTCGGTAATTAAGTAATTTTCACCGTCTTCGGTTAATATAACCCCGATTGGGGGTGGAGGAATAGGAATAGGAATTTGAGTTTCCTCAGTTACACTCAATAAATATACTCCTGATACTGGAGCAATTACAATTAAGGGGGACGTTTCGGAGCTTCCGATAAGTTCCCCCTCTAAGTTCTTTAGGCTTATTTTATAAGGCCCCGTAAACCCCGGTGGAAAAATGGGGGTGGCCGTTAAAGCCAACCCCTTTTTCTCTACTAAAAAATTCACGCTCACCTTAAAAAAAGCTATAAGTTTACCAGGGTTTTAATCATCTCTGCCTTAGTCATCTTTTTTAGAGATTTAATAACATCAGCAGGTACCTCTTGGTCTTCAGCGTCATCCAATATTTCCGAGATGGTAAGAGATTCCAACTCCTCCTTAACGAAAAGGTATAGAGATTCTTCTGGGGGTTCGGGTTCTGGAGTTAACTCTAAACCCATATATTGATTATACTCCTGTTCAGTGGCCCCGACAATAGCTTTCCCTTTCAAACGGGAAATGAATAAACGGTTATTGGGAGTTCTAGCGAGTTTGATAACTTCTCCCGGGCCTAATTTAACCCCAGAAACAGGGTCTGTGAAACTGTTAGTTTTGGGTCCTAATTTAAAATAGTTTGCCATAATTTTACCTCCTATTCCATATCGAGCCAAGTATCGGCATCCACATTAAACCAAGTTGGGATTGGATGGTCCGATAGTTTTTTACCGCGATCCAAGATTAAACAAGAGTCATCAAATAGTTTTGCAAAACCGGTAGTAAATGAGGCATAGAAAGCCGAAGTTTGGTTTGAAACGATTCTTTCGGATTCAACTACCAACGGTACAGCATTCATTTTCAGAAGAGCTACCCGAGGATCCACAATCACCAATTGGTCATCGTCTATATTCCCATTAATATACAGGTTTGAGCTTTGGGGCATCGGGGTTTTAATATTCAGGCTAGCCTGGGTTGTTCCGGAGCTCCTTGTTTTAAAAGCGTCTAAATCAAGCATATCCAAAGCCATTTCTTCTCCAGATAACATTACCGACGGATTTCTGCCGATCTTGGCCATACGAATCCAAAGCTTAAGGATATCTCGGTAAGTTAAGGTATCCTTGGTTTTAATCCCAACAACCGGAGACGAATTTGAACCATCAGCTTGTTCCCCGTTAATCAGGGTATTCATTGCAAGGGCATCAACCCCGTAACCCATTTTTACCCCGAAGTCTTCAAGGAAAATTGAGATAACGGCCAATGAAACATAGCGTTGGACCTCATCGGGGATTTTAATACCCCTACCAAATTTGTAGATTCGGAAGCTACGTTGTCCGTACGACAGAGTTCCGATAGGGATTGTTTCACCCTCCCCTACTTTCATCGGGATAGCATCAGCCATATTAATATAAGGCAAGTGTTGGGACAGTTGACCAACCTGTTGTTCTCTAGAGGTAACAGCTGGCCAAATAGGGGCTGCTCGATAACCCAGTCTCAAGGCGTCCCGGAAAATTTCGGGGATCAGCCAACGAATGGATTCATCTGGAGTTGTAAAGATATTTTGAATCGTATCAAAGGTTACATCGATTCCAATTTCATCATAAAATTTGTCAATTGTCAATCCATCATGTTTAGATGCAAGGATATCGGCAAATGATACATCCACCGGACGTTCTTGATCTTTCCGCATAGATTCTGCCAATTGGACAAGTTTTTTGATACCGCCTTCTTTAAAACGGGAGTTTTCAAATTTAATTCTTTCCATGGGTATAGTTTATGTGTTATTAACTTAAATAAATTAGTTACGAACCAGGACCTTGATAATATCATCTTTACTGCCAGTTTCCAGGGCAGTACCGTAAATCAAACCCGTTTCGGAAGTTCCTCCTGTAAAGGTTACATCACCATCCTCATCAACAGTGCCTGCAAGAGGTACGTCAGCTCCCATAGCAGAAACCCAAATATAGCCCGATGTAGTATCATAAGTATCGGTACCATTACCCACTTTCAGAGAAGTACCGATATCAACTCCCGCGGTAAGTTTAGCCATAACTACAGCATAACCTTTTGTAGCCACTACAATAGATCCCCTATAAGCAGAATCTTGTTCATGGATAGATATTCCGATAATGTCTCTAACTGGACAATTGATCGGGGCTGGGATAACGCAATCGTAAGATACTGAATCAACTGTCTCTTTAGAAAGTTTACAGGGCTGGCCTTGATGTATAAGGGCCGCAGAAGGATCTGGACTAAGGTCAAACTCCAAGTGAAGTTTATGAGACTCAGGCCCATAAAGGATTTTTGTTTTTGAAGTTCCGCCTTTAACGGAAACAGCGCCGTTTGCCATAATTTTTTAATTTTAAATGAAATTGTTTATATTAATATAATTAGTGTTATTGTATAAGACGTGGGAAGCTTTTACCGGTGAATATCACTGGCTTTTGAAGCTTTAGCCTTACGGATTGATTCCTGAATATCAGTTTTAGGTTCTGTTGAATTAGAAACTGAAGATCTCCTAGCAATGTCTGTACTATTACATTTTTGACATTCCAGGGGGAACCTTGCCTCTAAGGTTACTTGGTAACTCTTATTAAAAGCTTCCAATTCTTCACGACTAGCCCGGCTTAAAACAGCCTCGATGGTTTTATCTGCTGTACCAGGATCTTGAGATAACCGGTAGTTAGTTATAGTAGTATTCCTCAGGGATTCCAATTGAGCTTGTTCTCTAGCGATTAAAGCAACTAAAACCTCCCGGGTTCCCAGCTCACGGTATTTAGTAAGTTCCTCAGTTTGCTCCGGGTTCTGTTGGTTTTCTTCAAGAGCAATTACAGATTCTAATGTTATATCCGGGCGGTTTTCCATAAGAGTTACCAGGTTTTCAGGTACCACGTTTGTGGTAAACCCTTCCGTTAAAGGAGTTACTACCGATTCCAGAAAAGATTCTGGGGTAGCTTCTTCGAAGTTAAAATTGGTTAAATCAACATTTACCAACTTCGCTAAGGCAAGGAAGCCTTTTTTTAATTCAGCTGTGGTTAATTTTTGCATGTTCTGTTTATTATTTGAAGTAAATGACTCAGTTTCACTGAACCCAGACTCTGTTAAAGAGGAGTAATTTAAAACCCCCGAATTTTTTACAGTTTCTGGTAAAAGGTTGTGGGCAATGGGTTTTCCATTTTCGTCCAATTGTTTAGCAAACACATCGGCCCCGTGGGGGACCAAGGAATTTTCATAATAATTACGGATGTTAGTAACCACCTTTCTTATCAATTTTCCATCCTCGGCAATAGTACCCAATCGGTTATTGAATTCTTCATCAGAAAGGCTGTGGGATTTTTTCCAACCAAAATTTACTGTAACCGAAGAAGAGTGGATAGCCGGAGGTCTCATTAAAATTTGTCGGGCAATTCGGGGATTAGCTACGGCATCAATTTTAAGAGTACCGTTAATCCCAGCGGGAATTTTCTTTCCATTAAAAGTATATGACTCCTGCCACTCAACTGCTGATATTACTCCCAGACCGTTACCCACGAAACCTTCATGGTCGGGATATATAGTTTGCCCCACTAGAAGGTGCATGGATTCCTTTAAAACATCCCCATAAGTAAAATCTATAGGATTTCCACCCCGGGGTAAAACCGACTTAGATAAAAGTCGATATGTTGGATTAATAAAATCCTCCTCTTTTGGAGTAAAGCTTTCCGCGGTTACCCCTGGAGTAAATGTTACGTAATTTGGGGAAGAAGAGTCAAAAAGCCCCAATTTAGCAATGTCTTTGGGTTGGGGAACGTATTCTTTGTCTACCAGCTCATTCCCAGTAATCATGTTCCTATGGGAGTATAATTTTATAGTCCCTTCATGTATTTTATCCATGTTATCGTTTTTTAGTATCTTGGTCCTTTCGAGCCGGTTGAGATTTAGTTTTATCCCGAGAGGTTCTATCCGAAGTGTCTTTATCTTTTTCTACTTTATCCTTAGAAACTTTATCAGAAACTATTTTATCCGGGTCTATAGGTACTCGGGGTTCTTTTTTATCCGGTTTTTCTAAACCAACCCTGTGAGCATAACCTCCTTGACTTAATTGGCCATCAGCATAAAGAATCCGGCTATTCCTAATATTAATCTCTTCAGTTTGAGCACTTTTCAAAGCATCGGTAATAGTTGAATCTTGGAACTCTAGTATTACCCGCTTAAATTTAAACCCAGATAAAGTTAATTCCAACCATAAACCGTACTCTATGATAGCTTTAATAACCTCTTGGATGTTATTCATTTGAGACAACATCTTGGTAAAGATTATGTTTATGTGAGTTTCAGATCCCCCGGTAGCTCCTCCCATAAAACCGGGAGAAGTAAGTAACCCGTTAGCTACCATCCTATGGTTGATGTCAAATAAGTTAGATAACCCCTGAGATTCTTTTGATACTGAGAAGAAATCAAATTCATGGTCTCCTTTATAACCTGTAGAAACCCCCGATTTTAACCCCGAAATAACAGACGCCTTAGCATTGGTTAAAAGAGCCTCCAAACGATCCGTATATTGTTTTTCTCCTTCCCCGTCCATTCGAGAGGGTTTACGTAAAAGAAGTTGAAGAAAACCCATTAACCCATATTGATCTGCTACTGTGTTAATATTTTTAAGGATATTGGTTTGGGTATTTATATCAATTAAAGCAGATACGAACGGGGGAATACCTTGGGGCTCTTCCAAATCATTTATTAACTCATAATATTGAAAAGTAAAAGGATTTAGTTTTATTAGGTCCGGAAGAACCCCGGGAAGGGGTTTTAAAACATTCGTGGGTTTTTGATAAAAGGTGTATTTATTCGTAGTACTGTAGGCAATTCTGATATCCTCGGGTTTTAACATAGCCATAAAATCTACCCCCGACAAATCGTTTTTAATAACCCATTCAACTGCATTTGCTCCACCTATAAAAAGTTGGTACATGAGTTTATTGATTAATCCATGTAAACCCGGAGTTCCAGCCCCCCACTTCTTTGTTACAACCCTTATATGTTCCCTCATCAATTGAACTTGTTCAGGAGGGGTATCAGAATCGAAATCTATACTAAAACCCGGATTACAAAGTTGGACACTATCAATTACGGCTAGTGATAAAGAGGAGTTTAAAATTAAAAGTTTCCTCAGGATTGGAATAAGTTCTTTGTGATAACCTTCTTTTACGAATTGTAAGGAAGTTTTTAAAGAATCAAAGGAGGATTCAAAGTTGCTGGAAGAGACTCTTCCAGTCGGGAGGTTTGGAATATAATCCACCTCTTCTGTTTTAACCGGGGTTTTTCTAAAAAAATCCCTAAATCTTGATTGTCTCTCCATTTATTGAGGTGTTGTAGTTATGGTGTTTGAATTACCCTTACGTATATAATTAGTGATACATGTAGCAATAATAGAGTCGTCAGAATAAGTATTGCTTCCATCTCCCATATATTCTCCTTTTTGCATTGCAACGGGACGATTAGATGCATCATATACAAAAGTGTATCCTTCTGCTATAAAAAATGGGTTTTTAATGGTTACCACTTCTTCTCGAATATCCCTTTCTAAACCATCAATAATTATGGGGCGATTTTTAGAAGTAGTATACCAACCGGGTATTTTTTCAATCTTGGGTTCACTATCCCCTTTTTCTTTAAGCATCCGTACAGTGTAATACATATTAGGGTAACTCTGTTCCTCTAATCCCATTACTACTGCCTCCCCTATATCATTACCTTCTACCCCTATCAATGCTTGGTTATATTTAATTCCCCATTCCCCAACTAAGTTTCTGAAACGGTTGGTAGGGATTCTACCCTTAAAGCAAACCTTTTCATCCCCGTGTTTATCCATTATGGAAAATGCAGAATAATCCTTTGCTCGACCTGTTGCAACGTCCCCACCTAAGAAATATTCTACATTGGGTATCGGATCTTCGAATACTAATAAATTCCCCTGGAGTTCATGGCGAATAACCGGATGATCTATTAACCCATCCTGTATTGATTTTAAATCCATTGGGTCAAATACGTTATTCCCGGAGGCTAAGAAGTCGCAGTCTATTTCCTGTGCTGCCCTACGGGGACCTAGTACTGAATACATTTGAGAATACCAAGCTTCATCCCGATCTGGGTGTAAATGCCAAGGAATTTGAATATTATTAAATTGATTGGATTTGGTTAACCCGTCTACCCAAACTCCATGAAAGAAATTTCCTAATCCAAATGGGGTAGAGTTCAAAATAGCCGAACCTCCCGTAAATAAAGTAGGAGCAGCTGCAGTCCAAATTACTTCGGCATATTGCATAATGGCTGTTTCATCCATTACTAAAAGAGATACTGCTTCAGATCTACCAGCATCTTCGGTAGTTGGTATACTTGTAATAATGGAACCATTAGCAAATTCCATTTCGCTGTTATGGTTAATGAAGTTATCCTTAGTTATATAAGAGTGGTTATCTTCAACCTCTAGGTCGCAAATAATCTCGGAATAACTCCTAACCTTAGTAATCTTACTAACGTATATATGAGGTCTAAATTTACCCCGTCTAATCCTTGAAATAGCTTTCGAATCATCAAATATTCCATGTAACTCAACTATTTGATTAGACTTGACTTTAGAGTTACCGAATTTGAATTCTTCTAAAATTAAACCAACATCCGAAAGTGAGTATATGGTGTTAGTTTTAAAACTATGATTAGTAGCAACTAAGTTTCGGCATTCTGTATAAGCTCGTTTAGTATTTTCACTTGGGGTTATAGCTTGGAGATTACTAATACAGTTATTGTCTTGATCTCCATCTATGTGGTCTATTATATAACCTTCTGGTATTGGGCCTATAATAGTTGAATATACTAGCCTATGTACTCTGGGTTTTACGAATTGTTTGTTCCCTAACCTTAGCTTAACTGCCCCCTTTCTCGAGGTTAGTTTAAAAGGCTCTGCTGTGTAAGTTACATGGCCCCTTCCTAACCCCTTACCATTTCGACTCTTTGTTGAATAAACGAATCCCAAGTTCGATACCAGGTAGCCCCTGTATTGAGTTTTATAAAAAACCTCTTTATCGGGGGTAGTAGTTATTGTTCTACTAACATCATCTAAGTAGCTTGGGTCCCAAAATATAACGGTTAGTTCTCGGGTAATAATTTCTTTAACTGTTTTCCAGCCTTCGGTAGTAAACAACCTATGGTCGGGAGTACATTTTAAAGTTTTGCCTTGGTCGTTCTTAATTTCCCAAGTCTCTAGAACACCCTTGTTTATGGTAGATTTAACCTTTTTAAAAGTACCGTCGTGAGTTAGAACTTCTAAGTTTAAATCACTAACATCCCTAATTCCGTATAAAGAGACGTATTCACCGATTCTAAAGTCTTTATCCCTACCAACTAAAAGGGTGTCTGGGGTGATACAGGCTGTACCGTATTCTCCTCTCCTACCATTTATTATTGGGGTCTGTAAAACTGGGGGTAGGTATTTATACATGTGTTTTATCCTTCTAAGAACCCTTTTAGCAACTCGGTCCTTTAAAGAGATAATAACAATATTTTTATTGATACTGAATAAGGCTATCCATAACACATATAAAGCAATAGTTTCGGTTAGCCCCATTTGACGAGCTTTAAGGACTATATTAAACCTGTGATTAATAAATTCCCATAAAACTCTTTTTTGAAAAGGGTATAATTCGAAAGGTATGTTCCCTAATATCGGGTGGATTATTCTAGCAAACTTCGCAAAAGAAAAGATGTTCCTAGCTGCATTAGCCAAAATCTTAAGGGAATCTTCCGTAAAAGTTTCTTTCATACCGGTTATTAATAAAATAAGTGTTATTGTAAAGATTGGGGATCTTTAAAAAATAAATATTTCAACCTACGAAGTTTTATTCCGAACCATTTTGGTATTTCCATCGGGGGAGTATTAGCAACGGTAATTCGGCCTTTATTTATTAAAGTAGTAGTAGTTACTCCGGGATATGAATCCAAGAGTTTAAAGTCATCTGGTATACCTTGGATTCTAGCCAGTTCACGGGGTGACATTTGTTCTCCATCGGGATTAAATTGACGATTAGTTTTCCTAACAGTTAAAGGGATATCATTAAATCGATTTATATAAACTCCCGGGGCAGTATTCATTTTACCTTCTTTAACGGGCCAGTGTCTTAATTTTGGATTATCTTGCCAAAACTGTTTAGCATCCGTAAGGGATATTTTATACCCTGAATACATAGTTATAATATCCTCTATGGATTCTTTTATATGGCCATTCTGGGGTAAATTAGCTAGAAGAACCTTAGTTGTTGTAGGTTTAGTTATTTGAAATACGTCATGTAGGGTTCTAAAAGTAGATTCTCTATAATAATCCTTACGAAGACCAATCACTATTAACCTTTTCCGGGATACTTGGGAATTACCAAATTCCGATACCGATTTATGTAGTAAGGTTAAAGTGTAGTTTTCAAATAAATTCCTAATATCATCAAAAGAATCCAGGAACTTAGGTAGATTCTCTAGAAGGAATATTTTAGGTTGATAATGGGATACCGCTTTAAAAAATAATGTTAATGATGGTTCATCTACGTGGGAAGTAAATTGTTTACCCCTTGATAAGGCAAACATGGAAGAATGACCACATTTTGGATGACCCACAATAACTTCTACATTTTTTAAATCTGGATTCCAGGTCCGGTAAAAAGGTTGTTCAAAATTTAAGTGCCATTGAATGGGTTGTCCTTTGATAAGGTAATCTGGTCTTATTTCGATATTTGCTATTAATTGATTCTTGAAAGGATATAAGATTACCCCGTTTCCTGCAGATACTCCCAGTATGTTTTTTATCATTCGGGCCAAATATTTAGTAAAAGAGGCCTTAAAACATCTAAGGCCTTCTTAAGATTATCTACTTCTTCTTGGGTAGTTAGGTAAGCCCTGATATCCACAAAGAATGGGGGCTCTTCAGTCTCCCCAGACGTCCGGGGAGATTTACTTTCTGGGGTTGTTAATTTAATAGTTCCCCTTGTAAACTCAAATAGGTCTTTTAATTTTCCCGTATCGGAACTACTGATACTAATTTCCTGTTTTTTTGTCATTCTGTAGGATAGTAATTTGTGAGATTAACATTTCATTATATGAAGAGGAACTATAGTTTTTATCCAGTACATTATTAATTACAATGGTCATGGGATTATTAAAAGAGTTTAAAATTTTTGGATCAGTTATTTTTCTAACCAAATATCGGTTATAATAAACCTCAATTTTATTAGGAAGCCAAAGAAGGCCAAAATAGTTATAGGAATTGGATACAGGGGATGGAAGTGGATGTTGTTTAGCTCCTACGATATGACGTTTATTAAATTCTGAACCCCAATGGAGATTTGATGCTAGATTTACATTTGGGAACATCTTTAAAAATCCCCCATGATACTTTTGAGTTTTTCCAGCATAACCTTCTAGGATATCTATTTCCTGATATCTATCAAGAATTTGAGACCAAAGCCAAAAAGATGGCCAAGAACCAAAATCTTTAGGTAATAAGGCTTGTATTTCAAAATATCCATAAAGGTATTTTTCCTTTGAGGAAAGTAATCCTACTGCTTTCGGAGCTATAGTAGTTTTTTGTTCTGGATAGGGTATTTCCTTGGGTTGGTACTTAGCACTTAGAACCAGGTTCCTTTTACTAGGATCCATATAACTATAATAAATCCCAATTGTAGATGGATCTGTATAAGTATATAGATGCTTTGGATGTATGTTTCCCCAGTGATGCCCAACCCTGAATAGTTTAAATAATTCCTGTTCCTTTAAAGTTTTAGAGTTAAGGGTTACTACCTTATCCATCTTCAAGATTTCTGAAGATAGGTCTCCTATATTTTTGTTTTTGGTTAGATACCTAAACCAGGCTTTTAAGTTTTTCATAGTTTAGTGGATATTAATTATTAATTAGTTTGTTCTCCAAAACAAGGAATAAGGTCCCTCGCGCTATTTTCTTTCTTTGTTCTTATATTTTAGATTATAGTATATATAAGTATATCCTAAATATAATCTATATGATACTAAAGTACTAGTATCTATGCGCATATGCCGGTGGATATCTAAATGCGTATACGTATATATACGCGAGGGGCCCTATAAGGAGTTTATCTTTTTGGGTCTTCTGGATACTTAAGTAGTATTTTAATCTCCCTTTACTTTTATTAATAAACTTAATGCGTTAGATGCAATATAAATAATCACTATGGGTATATTGGATACCCTTTAAAAGAAGTAATATGGCAAGTTTAAACTCGTTAGTAGGAAAACCTTATCGTTATTTACCTGAAGGTAAGGAAATATGGAAAACAGTAAATGCCCCCAGTGCCAAGCTTTTAATTGACCTAATTAATCAGGAGGCTAAAGAGGGCTGGAGATTACACGAAATTATCTCGGTTCCCCAAAATTCTATTACAGCTCTGGAGTGGGTAGCCTTTTTGATTAAGGTCGAACAAGACTCTGGTTATGATATTGATTCTGATACCGTTAGCCTATGAAACGGGTTCTTGGGGGTTTTACCCGAAAATCTTTCTCTGGGCCCGAAAAACTAGCCTTAATACACGGGCTAAGGTTGTATCAGGAGAAAATTAAACTTTTAATCACTACTTCTCTTTCAGAGGATCAATTAGAGTGGTTTACTTTGGAGGATCAAAGAATTAATAACTTAATAGAAAAATTACAACCATGAACTTATTAAATGCAGAAGCAGCTCTTACGGGGGGTTTATATGTAACCGCTTGGGTTGCTGTTGTCATAGTTTGGTGTTTTATTATTAGAAGGTTATTTCATAACCGAAAAAATATAAAAAAAAGGGAGGTGTAATGAGTGATGTGATCGCCGCAAAAAAAGAGAGGCTTCAAGAACTTTTAAACAGCTATACGTTGGCAGATAATATAATCGAAGAGGTTACTATTGCTACGGGTAATCAGATATTAGAAAATCTGGAACACACGGCAC
>Ga0265295_1002477_pt1 | contig 29180 bp, 21 predicted proteins | sample Munlansysbiofilm_FD_192503 | JGI IMG/M metagenome (GOLD analysis project Ga0265295, IMG submission 192503) | Leachate microbial communities from a municipal landfill in Southern Ontario, Canada - Methane capture system biofilm | ecosystem: Engineered > Solid waste > Landfill > Unclassified ... | reverse complement strand
TATGATATTGCTTTAGGAGCAGGGTTGATCGAAAAATTATGTTATAATTTACATTGCTTCTTTATAAGAAAATGGCTTAATATATTGATTTCTTATGCTTTTTTTGAATTCGGTCAGGCACTAAGTAGCTGCTGAACGAAAACGGCTGTTTTTCTTCAGCAGCTAAGTTAGTTGGTGAACGAAAACGGCCTTTTTTGTCCATTTCTGCGTCAGAATCAAAATTTAATCCTCAAAATACTAAATGTATTCCTGCGGTTAAATTTTTCATCTTCCTTGAACTGAACAAAAAATTCTCGTTTTCGGCCAATCACTAATTATATTGATTTTTTATTTTTAATTCAACCAAAAATAAGCAATTCTTCAGTTTAGCGAGCAATGAGGAAATTGCATCAGGCTAAGATTTATACCTGATGCTGTTTGATGTTTAATATCCTTAGAGCCAGGTTATATTCCCTGGTTTTCTTATGATTATTTTTTTATAATCATGTTTTGGGAAACCTGCCATTATTGTTCCATAATTTTTGTGATTTTTAGGGAAATTAAGATCAGATTTTAGAGGCGGCCAAAAAGATGCTGCTATATTGAAATATCCTGCCCAGCATGTTCCAAGGCCAAGCCCCTGTGCTCCAAGTTCAAGGTATGAAATTGCTGTTGCACAGTCTATGGCTGCTGTTGGTGCATATTTTGATGCATGTGCAATAATTAGGTGAGGTGCTCCTCTAAATATTCCGTCAAAGCCTTTTTCATATCCTTCAATTATATGCTTGAAATCAAGAAGGGCCGCTGTGTCAGGCTGTTCTTTTTCCATATATTTCATCCAGTCAATCACCATTTTTCTGTACAAGTCAATTTTTTCTTTTTCATATACAACCTTAAAATCAACACATCTTGAGTTATGACCTGTTGGAGCTGCAAATCCAAGGTTTAGCAATTGTTCTATTTTTCCCTTTGGAACAATTTCGTTTTTATAGGTTCTTATGGATCTTCTAGATCTTAAAATATATTCAATGTTTTCAAGGCTTAATCTTTCATTTTTATTTTTTTCAATGAAGTCAGAGTCTTTAAAACCTTTTAATGTGATTGCTCCTTCAGGGCATACTGCTACGCAATGGCCACATTTTATGCATATGTTTTGAGGATCTTGAGCAATTACAATTTTTTTTTCTTCTTTTGAAAATCCAAAAATTTTAACTGGACATTCATCTATACATTTGAAATCTAACACACATTTTTGATGATCAACTGAAACCGGCATTTTTTCTCCTATAATTATTCGTTTCTAAGTCCGGCTATCAGTCTATTTGTTTTGATAAAAAGGTCAAGTGCATCGTTTGCTGAGCTCACAATTAGATCTGAATTTAAAATTGTCTTTGAGTGTGCACCTTCTATTCCGAGTACAGCTATTCCAAGAGCGGCATTTTGAATCATGAGTCTGTCATTGAGGCCATTTCCAATTGCAGCTGAGTGATTTTTCCCTATTTTTTCAAGGTATTCAAGCTTTAGAACATCTTGATTTTTACCTGAAATTACTACTATTTCACAATTATAATTTTTGAGTTTTTTTTGGACAGTCCCATGCGTATCAGCGGTAATGACATGGATTTTTGCGGACTTGGAAATTATTTCAAATTTTTCAATTATTCCGTTTATAGGAATCCCGTCAGTTGCAATAGTGCCGTTATAGTCTAATAATATATTTTTTATTTCAATGTTTTTAAATCCGGGTATGGAAATTTTAATCATATTTTTTAACTTTTTTGTTCATTTTTTGATTTTTCAATGCTGATTTCATAAAATTCAATAAGCTTTTTTAATTCCTCTGCAAGTCCTGCCATGCTCTGGGATGAAGCTGCCATTTCTTCTGAAATCTGGGCATTCTGGTCAATTACAGTCATCAGCTGTTTTAATTCATAATCGGTTTTTTCTATTCCGTAAACCTGTTCTTCAGAAGCAAGTTTAATTTCATTCATAAGTTCTGCATTCTCACTGAATTTAGGAATTATACCTGAAAGAACCTCTCCTGTTTTATCGGCTAGTTCAAGGCTTTTTTCAGCTTTCTTGCTGATTTCATCTGCAGCATTCTGGCTTTTTTCAGCAAGCTGTCTTATTTCATCTGCTACTACTGCAAAGCCAGCTCCGTGCTTGCCGGCTCTTGCAGCTTCAATTGCTGCATTTAATGATAAAAGGTTTGTCTGTCGTGCTATTTCACTGATTATTGTTGTTTTACCTACAATTTCCTTGAGAGACCCAACTGCTTCTATCATGGTGATTGAACTTTGCTCTGCCTCAGTAGAAGTCTTTTTAACAGTTGCGTCCACTTTTTTTGTATATTCAAGATTATTTTGAATAATATTTTTGCTTTCATCCATAAATAACGAAAGCCTTTCAGCAGTTTCAGCCTGTTCTGATGCACCTTTTGCAACATTTTGTGCTGTTGCACTTACTTCTTCACTTGTCATTGCTATTTGTTCTGCTGCATACTGAATTTTTGTTGTATTGTCTCTTAAATTTTTTATCATTTTATCAATGGCTATGCCAAAAGTATCATTTTCGGACAAAACCTTAACTTTGACCTTAAGATTCCCATTTGAAATTTCATCTGCAATTTTAGCTTTTTGTTCAAGCTCATTAATAAATTTATTGAACCAGTGAGCAAGCTCTCCAAGTTCGTCATTCCTTTTTATATCAATTCTTTTAGAAAGGTCTCCTTGACCATCTACAATATCTGCAAGTGAGTTAACTGTTTGTCTTAAGGGTTTAATTACTATTTTTCTAAGGCTTAGCTGAAGTATTAGAATCATAATGATATCAAGAGCAAAAGTCCCTGCAAGCATTTCTTTTTTTTTGTTTTCTATATCTTTTATAATAAAATCTTTGGTAAAGTTAAGTTTTATGTTTCCAAGGAATGTTGATGAAAAACCTTCTCCATAATAAAGCTCACCGGTTTTTAAATTATGGCTTTTATTAAGATCAAGGGAATCAGCTGTAAATATTTCATAAGGTTTCCAGTTTTTATCTCTAGTAAATGCTGTAATAATTTTTTCATTTTCAAGAGGCTCTGTAATAATTATTGTTTTAATGTTTTTGTTTTTCATTTCAGACAAAATTACTTTTTTTATCTGGTTTATATCAAAATTATAGAGAGGTGTTGAAATTGAAAGTATTAGCCTTTCAAGGGTGATTTCAGCCTCTATATCTAATTTTTGGAGCAATTGCTTTTCATTTTTCCAGGCCTGATATGATGCAAAAGAGATAAGAAAAATTGTTGTAAAAAAAATTATTACTGCTGATATGGAATATTGAACACTTTTTTTGAAATTTTTACGACCAAATTCCATTTGGTGCCTCCGTAATCTAGACCCGTAATTAATAGCTGAACGAAAACTGCCTTTTTTGCCAATCATTAATTAAGCGAACTTTTAGTTTTAATGAATATTAAGTTTTTTCTTTAGTTTTTCTGAATATTGTTTTGTTCTAAAGCTTATTACTGTTACCGGAGATTTTTTGTATATTCTGCCTGAAACAGATATTTCAAAAGTGTGTTCAATATCCTTGTGTGTTTTTTCTCCAACTATTACTGCATCTGCATTTTCTTTAACTGCAAGAGTCAAGACTTCTTTTGCAGGCCTGCCTGCTTTTAAAACAAGTCTTTTTTCAACATCAGGGAAATTGCATTCTTTAATGATGTTTTTTATTTTTTCAATTGATTCATGTTCAATATCTTCTGAATAATGATCTCCGTCAACTTTGTATCCCATGGAACTTATTTTTCCTACAGCAGCAACATCCCAATCATTTAAAACTGTTACAAAAATAAGCTCTGCATCAAGTTTTGAAGCAAAATCAAGGGCAAAATAACAAAGCTCTTTTGAAGTATCCTTAAAATCAATTGCAGCAATAATTTTTTTCATGGAAAATGCTCCGTAAACAAATTGGGTAGAATATTTTCAAGAATTAAAAGCCTGTTTTAGTATAAATAAATTTTTTCTTTCTAGGGTATTGAAATGCATAAATTAAAAAAAGAAGCAATAAACCGAAAATATAGGCAAAATGCCTGTTTTCGTATGAGATTCCAACCCATGAGGAAATAAGTTCAGGACGCATTAGAATAAATGTAACACCAAGAAGTAAAGGGATTTCATACCATTTGTTTTTTGTAATAAACCAGCCTTGTGTAGCTGAAGCAAAGGCAAAATTACCTATGCATGTCATTATAAAAATAAGGATTCCGGTTGTCCAGCTGTTTATATTGTGGAGTATTATATCTGTATTGAAAATAAACATAAACGGCAGAATTGCTGTTCGTATATCATAGGTAAAAGCCTGAATACCTGTCGGGATGGGTGGGGATTTTGCAATGGCCGAGGCTGCATAGGCTGCAAGTCCTACAGGAGGAGTATCATCTGCAAGAATACCAAAATAAAAGCAAAAAAGATGGGCCGCCATAAGGGGAACAATGAAGTTTTGAGCATCTGCTATGGCAACTATTGCAGGAGCTGTAAGCGAGGCCATGACAATATATGTAGCGGTTGTAGGAAGTCCCATTCCAATGATTAAACTTGCCAGTGCTGTGATAACAAGCATTAAAAAAATATTTCCCATTGAAATTTTTTCAATTATCTGGGTTATTAATCCTCCAAGTCCAAGAGCTACAACACCTACAATTATTCCAGCAGCAGCTGTTGCAAGTGCTACAGAAACCATGTTTCTTGCTCCTGCTGAAAGAGAATTTAAAAGGTTTACCATTCCTGAATAAAAGGCAGGCATAATTTTATTTTTGTTTTTTAGTGCAATTATTACAGGCTGAATCAGCATTATAATACCCATTACCCAGATTGCATGAAAGGCTGCAACTTCAGGGGATCTTCTGAGGTAGACAAGTTCATAAACAAGAATAGCAAGAGGTATAATGAAGTGAATTCCCCTTAAAAAGGTTTTTATAAACTGAGGAAGCTCACTTTTTTTCATTCCTGTAAGCCCAAGCTTTGAAGCTTCAATATGAGTAATGTAAAAAAGTGCTGCATAGGAAGCAAAAGCTGGAATTGCAGCAGCTTTAATTACGGCAAGGTATGGGACATTGCAATATTCTGCAATAATAAAGGCTGCCGCTCCCATGATCGGAGGAGCAAGCTGACCGTCTGTGCTTGCAGCAACTTCTATTGCAGCAGCTTTTGTAGCAGGATAACCAACTTTTTTCATCATTGGTATTGTAAATGTTCCGGTTGTTACAATATTTGCAATACTTGATCCAGAAACAGTTCCTGTAAGACCACTTCCAAGAACAGCAGCCTTTGCAGGCCCTCCCTTGTATCTTCCAAGAAGGCTTAATGCAAGCTGAATGAAATATTCACCGGCTCCGGCCTTGTCAAGCATTGCTCCTAAAAGTACAAACAAAAAAACAATATTTGCCGAGACATCAAGTGGAATACCGTAAATCCCCTCACTTGACATTGTCATCTGACCTATAAATCTGTTTATTGAAACACCTTTGAATGCAATAACAGAAGGCATGTACTGTCCAAAAAAAGCATAAACACAAAAAATAATTGAAACAAGAGAAAGAGCCGGGCCTATAACTCTTCTTGAAGCTTCAAGCAAAATTATTACAAGCATTATTCCAATTATTATGTCTCTTTTTATTGGAAGTCCGTATCTTAAGATAATGTTTTGATAATCTAGTATTATGTAAACTGCACAAAAAGCTCCGGTTGCTGCAAGAATGTAATCAATTATTGGAATTTTGTCTGTTCGGGATAAAAACTTGAGGTTTAAAAAGGGAGTTGAAAACATCGGAAAACAAAGAAAAACCAGGGCCATTGCAAAGCCCAAGTGAACAGCCCTTATGAATATGGAATCAAGGATAAGCCAGCTTGCAATGGAAAGCTGAAACAAAGACCATGAAAGACCTAAAATAAATATAAGGTATTTCCCAAAGCCCTTTGGATCCCTGCCCATTCCCTCTTCAGCTCTAGCAAGCTGTTTTATTTTATCGATACCTTCTATTTTAAGCTCTTTTTCAGTCATAAATCCTCATTAATTAAAATAATTCATGTGGTTTAAGCGTTGAAGCAAAAAATTCTTTTATTGTTGGCTCATTTTATTTGTAAAATTAGTATATTGCAAAAAGCAGCTTTTGTTTCACCGCATAAAAAAACGGGAAATATACTTATTCCCCGTTTTTACAAAAATTACATCAGTCCGGCTTCTTTATAATATCTTATTGCTCCTTTATGCAGAGGGGCTGAAAGGCCTTCAAGCATATTTTCTTTTGTCAGAACTTTATATGCAGGGTGAAGGTCTTTGAAGGTTTCAAGGTTTTCAAAAACCTCCTTTGTTATTGCATAAACAACATTTTCAGGAACATGTGAAGATGTGATAAGTGTTGCCTTTACTCCAAAAGTTTCTGCATCCTCTTCATTTTTTATATTTGGGTAAAATTCTTTTGGAATATATGATTTTGCATAGTATGGAAATTTTTCAAGAAGTTTTTCCATTGATTTGATTGAAGCAAAACGTACTTCTCTTTTTCCAGAAGAGGCTTCTTTTACTGAACCGTTTGGATGGCCCACAGTGTAGAAAAATGCATCTATTCTGTCATCTTGTAAAAGACCTGCTGCCTCTGATGCTTTTACGCCTTCTGAAATAATGTCTTTTTCAATATCAAGACCTGCAGTTGTAAGAGCATCTATTGCATTCTGCCTTTGGCCTGAACCCGGGTTCCCAATATTTACCCTTTTTCCTTTGAGATCTTTAATATCTTTAATTCCTGCGTCTTCAGCTGCAACAAGGGTTACAGATTCAGGATGAATTGCAAAAACCGCACGAAGATCTTTCTGAGCACCTCTTTCGGCCCATTCAGCAAGTCCGTTCATTGCCTGATACTGCCTGTCAGACTGAGCAATCCCAAATTCAAGGTCGCCTGCAAGAACTGCATTTATATTGTAAACAGAACCGCCTGTTGACTCAACTGTGCATCTTATGCCATATACATCTTTTTTGCTGTTTACTGTTTTTGCGATGGCACCACCTGTAGGATAATAAACGCCGGTTATGCCGCCTGTGCCTATTGTTACAAATGAAGTTTTTACTTCAGTACCACTATCATTTTTATCTTCTTTTGAGCAACCTGAAAAAACAAGAACTATTGAAAAACAAAATAATCCAATTATTTTAAAAGCTTTGCTGTTTTTTACCATAAAACCTCCAATGTTTATTGATGTTTGATATTTTTTTAAAATTTAAACCATGTTAAAAAAAATTTTTTTACTAATCTAAACTTAAAAAGGAAAAATGATTAATAACTTTATAAGCGTAATTATTCCGGTCTACAATAGAGCATGGTGCATTACTGAAGCAGTTAAAAGTGTTCTTCAGCAGACTTACAAAAATTTTGAGCTCATTGTCGTTGATGACGGCTCTGATGATGCAACCGGGCAGATATTGGAAAATTATAAAGACAATCATGAAAATATCAAGGTTCTTTTTCAGAAAAACAAGGGAGTGAGTGCTGCAAGAAATTTAGGAATCAAAAATTCAAACGGTGATTTTATAGCCTTTCTTGATTCAGACGACTTATGGGAGCCTCAAAAACTTGAAGTTCAAATTGAGCATTTTAAAAAAAACAAAAATTGTGTTGTATGTCAGACTGAAGAAATATGGGTAAAAAACAATAAAAGGATTAATCCAAAAAAAAAGCACAAAAAACCAGAAGGCGATATATTTATACAATCTCTTTCCCTTTGTCTTGTAAGCCCTTCTGCTGTAATGATGAAAAAGGAATTTTTTGATAAAGCAGGGTTGTTTGATGAAAAAATGACTGCTTGCGAAGATTATGATTTATGGCTGAGGGCTTCTCTTTTATTTGATTTTAATTTAATAGAAAAACCTTTTGTAATTAAAAGGGGAGGGCATTTTGACCAGCTTTCTAGTATTCCTCTTCTTGATAAATTCAGGATATATTCCATAAAAAAAATTCTGGATAATAAAAATTTGGAAAAGGAAAAGGAAATTGCTGCTTTAGAAAAAATTATTGAAAAATGTCAGATTTATATGGAAGGCTGCAAAAAAAGATATAAAATTGAAGAATATTTAATTTATGAGCTTATAAAAAAAGAAATGGAGAAAAAAATATGAAAGTTCTTTTATTTGCTGCCCATGGAAGCAGAAAAGAAAAATCCAATCTGGAAATAGCTGATTTTTATGAAAAAGTAGCAAAAAATTTACAAGGTAAAATAGATAAAGGCCTATGCTGTTTTCTTCAGTTTGGAAAACCAGGCATTGAGGAAGCTATTGAAAATCTTATCAGTCAAGGAGCTGTGGAAATTTTTATTTTCCCTTATTTTCTTTTTAACGGCTCACATGTTAAAGAGGATCTTCCTTTAATCAAGCAAACTTTTGAGTCAAAAAACAAGGCAGTAAAAATAAAAATTTTTGATGTTCTTTCCATGGCAGAGGGGTTTGACTTTTTTATATCCGATTATATTGGAAAAAGGTTAGTTAGCTGCTGAACGAAAACGGCCTTTTTTGTCCATTCTTAAGTCAGAATCAAAATTTAATCCTCAAAATACCAAATGTATCCTAAAGGTTAAATTTTTCACTTGAACTGAACAAAAAATTTTCGTTTTCGGCCAATCACTAGTTCTGATTAATAAATTTCTTGATCAGCTTTGCAAAGCATCTATTATCAAGAGGCTTTTCAAGATATGCAGAAAACCATGGGTCTTTTTTTGAACTTTCAATTTTGTCGCTGTAGCCTGTGCATAAAATAACCGGAATATTGTTCTTTATTTGCCGGATTTTTTTTGCAAGTTCATTGCCGTGCATTTCAGGCATTGTCATATCTGTTACTATCAGGTCGATTTCATTATGAAATTTCTCAAAATAGGAGAGTGCTTCAGAGGGATTTGTAAAAAAAATAACATCATACCCAAGGTTTCTTAAAAATTCTGATGTAATAATTGCTAAAGCCTTTTCATCGTCAACAAGAAGGATTTTTCCTTTTCCCCTTGGCAGAGTGTTTGGTTCATTGTTTTTTGAATCCTCTTCAATTTCAGCAGCAGGAAATGCAATAGATACACAAGTCCCTTTATTTACCTCACTTTTAATGCTAATTGCTCCATTGTGGCTTTTTACTATTCCGTGAATAACAGAAAGCCCTAGTCCTGAGCCTTTGCCAAATGGTTTTGTGGTAAAATATGGCTCAAATACTCTGGTGATAATTTCTTCAGGTATTCCTGATCCTGTATCTGAAACAATTAGTTCAATATATTTTCCTTCTGGCAGTTCAGGATATTTTAAGCTTTTTGAAATGTCGGTATTTTTAAGCTCAATTGTAATTTTACCAATTTTATCAGGCATTGAATTTGCAGAATTTGTACACAGATTTATTATGATTTGGTGTATTTGTGTGGGCTCGGCTTTAATTGACATTATATTTGGTGCAACTTTTATATTAATCTCGATGGAGGACTCAATTGAGGCCCTTAAAAATTTTGCAGATTCCTTAATAAGAATTTCAGGATTTAAAACAATTTTTTTAAGCTCTGTTTTTCTGCTGAAACTTAATAATTGAGCAACAACTTCTTTTGCTCTGTTTGCTGCAGCAATTATTTCAGAAATTTTTTCTCCGGCCTTTAAATCATTTTTTATATAAGCTAATGCAAGTTCTGAGTTGCCCATAATAATGCCTAGTATATTGTTGAAGTCATGGGCAATTCCTCCGGCTAAGGTGCCTATTGATTCAATCTTTTGAGCCTGTGACAGCTTGTATTCAAGAAAGGCCCTTTCCTTTTCAGCCGAATTTAACCTTGTTATGTTATGGCCTATGCAGTTTAATCCGGAAAATTTACCATTTTTATAAAAGAAAATTGCTGACCATAGCCAGTCAGTAATTTCGCCTGAAGAAATATTGACTTGTCTGTTTTCAATGTTTGATTTTGAAGTGTTTGACTTTATAGAATCTTTAAACCATTCTATAGAGTATTTTAAATCTTCCTTATAAGTTAAATCGAGCATTTTAAGCCCGTATAGTTCAAATGTTTTTTTCCCGTAAATTTTTTCTGCTGCCGGATTTGCATAAATAATTTTACCGTTTTCATCGAGGCGAATTACCAGATTTTCTGTGTTTTCAACAAATTCCCTGAACCTTTCCTCACTTTCTCTTAAAGCTTGCTCAATCCTTTTCCTTTCCTCGATCTGGTAGTCAAGCTCATTTTTTGAGGCAGTTATTTTTTTCATATTTTTAATAATTTTATCTAGGTTTTGTGAAATTTTTCCAATCTCATCATTTTTTTGTGAATAAAAAATGACATTTAAATCTCCGGATGATGCTTTTAAAGTAAGTTTTTCAATTAGAGCAAGCCTTTTAAAAATTAAATTTTTTATAATGAAAATGGCAGATATTAAAATAATAAAGGCTGTACAACAAATGAGAATAATTGTTGATTGTGAGTTTTTAATTATAAAACGAAAAATATTTTCTTTTGTAATTGTTATTTGTATTTTACCTGTTTCAAGGCCTTTATAAAATACAGTTTTTTCTTTAGTTAAAAAATTAGGTGAAGCTTTAAAATAAATAAAGTCTTTATGTTTATAAGCTTTGTCAGTTTTTTCAAAAACAGTGTTACCTTTTGATAATATTTTTAGATATGCAATGTGATCTGATTTAATAAGCGAATTTGCCAGGTCATTTATATATTGAATATTTTGTTCATAGAGTGCAGCTGGAAGAGCTGATGCTGCAAAATTTATTGTTTTTTCAAGGTTTTTTTCAATTTTTAAGTTTGATGTGTATATATTTATAAATAAGATTAAGGCGGAAAAAAGTAAAATTACAGTGATTGAAACAAAAAACATTAAAAAAGAAAATTTAAAATTAAGATTTGTACAGAATGATTTTTTCATTTTTTAGTATCATCCTTAAACAATATGAAAATAAAGAAATTTTTTTAAAGTTTAGATAATAGTCTAATTTTAAGATAAATCTGCCAATTTTAAAACAGGGTGAAATAGTCAGGCTAAATTTAAATCGGGTTTATCTAAAGATTATAATAATTTGCTGTTTTATTCAAAGATTTTTAAGAAATTATTAAATGAGAATTATTTTTAACTGATATTTCATTAATTGGACGTTAATTTGTAGTAAAAGGGGAGCTGTTTTTTTTAACTATTTTGAATCTGACGCAGAAATGGACAAAAAAGGCCGTTTTCGTTCAGCAACTAATTAGAATTTTACCTTAATAGAGAAGTTTTCATGTTTGCTGAATATCCAATACAAATTTCTGAGTTAACCTAAGTTGAGCGTTTCATGTTTTTTGTTGTCTTTCGTGTACAATGTTTTTTTATAGATTTTGTCTATTATGTATAACCATGGTTTGTTTACTTAAAAACTGATTAATTTTAGTAATGTGTAAACTATGTTTAGTAAGTTTTTTTTAATTCGTTTTGATCTCTATGATATGTGTTTAAAGGCTTATTAATAGATTTGAAAAATTTACAGTTGTCAATTCATTAAGCGAGCTCAAATCTTTTATTATTTGTTTTTAGTTAAAATCAGCTTGAAAAAAATTTATAAGAAATTAAAGTTTTCATATATAAAAAAGGCATTTGATGTAAGTGTCTATTTAAAATGAACTGAATTTGATTATGGAGGCAGTAAATGATGAGAAAATTTTTTAAACTTATTACTTTTTCAATTGTTTTGGCAGCCCTTGCACTTCCCTCTTCACTAATGGCAGAACAGGGTAAATTTTATTTTGGTCCTGCAATGGGGTATAATATGGATGCATTTAATGCCCAGATGGAAGATGACAATGCCTATGGCTTTAATTTTGTGCTTGGCTATGATTTTACAGATCACCTTACTTTAGAGGCTCAGTTTGATAAAATAAATGAAATTGGGGTAAAAAATCCAGTTTCTTACGATGGCGAAGCTGATCTTCAAGGATATTCACTTAATGTAAAATATTATCCGGCAAAAGCAAAAACCAATATTAATGGATATCTTACATTTGGCCTAGGCTGGATGGAAGCTGAAACAGCAGGCAATTGCTCAGATATAAAAAAAGGAAGCGGAACAGAAGAAGATCTCTGGGGTAAATTTGGAGTAGGAAGTGATTTCGTTGTATCAGATAAGATTAGCTTTTTTCTTGAAGCTGATTATGCACAAGGATATAAAGATTTAAACCCTATAGATTTTTTTACTGCAAAAATCGGCTTTAAAATTTATCCATAATCAGTTTTTATTTAACCTTAAATAAAAATTAATTTAAAAATGCTTTTTTGCTAGGTTAAAGGAATATTAAAATTTAACCCTTAATATGCTCAGTATTTTAAGGGTTAAATTTTGAATCTGACTTTAGAACTGGTAAAAAAAGCCGTTTTCTTTCAGCAACTATTTAAAAAGGAAATTTTATTATTTGCTAGAAAAAGGAATTAATAAAACAAGACCCTGATGAGCTTCCTGATGAAGTTGCCGGCTTTGGCTTATCCTCGTCTGAAATATTATTCCCAAGGCCTGAAATTGTTTTTACAACATTATTGTTTGGATTAAGATCATAAATTCCATTATCTTCAATGTTTATAAATAGCTGTTCCCTTGAATGATTAAAAAAAGCTCCGTTTGATGAAGGATTTTGTGAAGCAGTCATTTCCTGCCAGCCAATTGATGAGTTTTCCTGATACCATTTATCATTTTCTGAAGCACTTGAAGGAAGATACACTATAATTTGGGCAGTATTTTCATTGTTTTCCAGCTGCTGTTCAATTTCAATAAGATTATAAGCAAGGTTTTTAGGTCTGTTTCTTTGGTCCGACCCTGGTATTTTAGAGTTTAAATTTGAAATTCCCTTTGTATATTTGATTCCATAGAATATGTTTTCTTTTCCTGATTCAACAGGAATTATACCTTCAGTTGCTCCGTCAAACTGGTCATTTTTTTCTTTTATAATAAATTCAAAGCTAGTTGATGATTCAAGTTGATCGTTGTTTTTTACTTTGAGAATTGCTTTGTATTTTTCGCTGCCTGAAACTGGTGGGGCTATGAAGTTTGCTTTTTCCAATGAGTTGTTTATGAGATATATTGGTGGATTGCCTTGAGAAATACTCCATTCAAATGATAATTCTCCTAAGTTTGCGTTTGACTCTGATCCGTCAAGAACAAGGCTGTCTCCTTCGTATGCAATGGATACTTTGTTCCCGTTTTTTGAAAGAAATCCTGATGAAAAAGGTATGGAAACCGAATTTTCAAGAATTTTGACATTCACTGAAAATGAATTAATTGCAAGCTGGTCTGTTATAATGATTTCAGAGTTCCCTGGTTTATTGCCTGTAACAAAAACAGTTCTTCCAATTATTTCTGCTGAGGCCACATCTGCTCGTCTTGAAAATGCTCGAAATGGAGGAACTCCTCCTGTTATTTCAAAAGAACCTTGTGAACCGTCATTTATGTTGATGTTGTATTTATCAGGAAACATTTCTTTTATTATTATTTTTACCTGTGCTGTACCTTTTGCATTGCCAGAATCTGTTGCAGTAAGAACAATTATGTGTGTGCCGCTTTTAAGTGTATTAACTTTGAAAGATGTTCCTGTTCCAAGATTTGTTAAATATCCGTCCTGGTTTGACACCCATGAAAGATTTTCTCCAGGAAGATCTCCGTCTTCAGTATCTGTTCCTTTACCATGCAGTATGACATTTTGCCCTGTTTCATATTCTGAATTTTCAGTAGGGTTTAATATTTCAGCTTCAGGTGGAATATTGCCATAGGTTATTTTAATTTCGGTTGTTAAATATGCACCTAGTGAATCTACGGCCTTTAATGTAATGGTATGGCTTCCTGCAGAAAGGACAGGATTAAAAAGTGTAGAGCCTTTTCCTATTTCTCCGTCTCTGCTTGATATCCATATTAGATTGTCCCCTGTTATAGGGCCATCTTCATAGTCATTTGCTTTGCCTGAAAATTCAATATCTTCTCCTTCAACAAATATCTGATTATTGACAGGAGAAACAATTTCAGGGACCGGATATTTATTGCCTGTAATAATTGAAACTGAAACTGAATTTGTAAATCCGTCATTATCTGCAGCTGTGAGTGTAATTGTGTGCCTGCCTGATCTTAACTGAGGATTTTTAATTTCTGTTCCTGTTCCTAAAAATCCGTCCAGATCTGAATTCCATTCAAGACCAGTTCCAGTAATCGCTCCGTCTTCGGCATCTTGGGCAGAGCCTGAAAGTATAATTGTTTCACCTTCATTAAAAACTTTGTTTTGTGTCGGGGTAGCTATGGCAGGTATGGGGCCTTCATTTGTAACTCTGATTGCTATTTCTGCTGGATCGCTAATGAGTCCGTTGGAGTCTTTTACAGTCAGTGAAATAAAATGGTCACCTGGTGTAAGCTCGCTGGTATAAATTTCAGGGCCTGTGCCAAATTCCCCGTCAAGGCTTGATGACCATCTTAGTGTTGAATCAGTTATTGAACCGTCTTCATTGTCAATACCTCTTCCTTGAAAATTTATTGTATCTTTGGAAGAATACACAGAATTATTGCCAGGACTTAAAATTTCTGCAACAGGCTTTGTATTTACAATGGTTATTGTTATTGTTGCATCAGAAGATGCACCTGCAGAATCAGTTGCTCTTAATGTTATTATATGTGTTCCTGTAGAAAGATTTGAAGAAGTGAAATTTGTTCCTGTTCCTATTGATCCGTCTTTATCCGAAGACCATTTAAGCATTGTTCCGGAAAGGTTACCGTCTTGTGCGTCATATGCATTCCCTATAAAGCTTATTGTATCATTTGCAGTATATTCAGCTAGGTCTGAAGGTGATGTAATTGCCACCTGAGGAGCAGGATTTAATATAGTAATTGATATGACATCCTGAGTTATTTCACCGTCATTATCAGTTGCAGTAAGAATGATTTCATGAATTCCCTCCTTAAGATTTGATACTGTTACAGTCGGACCGCTTCCAAGAGCACCGTTTTTAGAAGAACTCCAGGAAAGAGCAGTTTCTGTAAGCACACCGTCTTCCGGGTCTGTTGCATTCCCTGTGAAAGTAACACTGTCTCCAAGATCATATTGTCTCCCATCTGCTGGAAAAAGAATTTGTACGGAAGGGGGAGCTGCCACTGCATTTGTAAATGCAATAAATGTTAAAAATAAGATAGGCCAAAAAAAATTAAGTCTTATCATAGTTTTCCCTGAATATGTCAGTTTATTGTAATGTTTATATCGTCTGTGTCTACTGCACCGTTTTTATCTGTAACAGTAAGGCTTATCTTATGTGTGCCTGAAGGTAGAAAACTTACTGCAAGATCCCGTCCATGTCCGAAATCTCCATAAATATTTGATCTCCATTTAAGGCTTTCTCCATAAAGGTCACCGTCTTCACTATCAGTTCCTTCTCCGTTAAATGTTATGGTGTCGCCTTGATTATAGACTGAACCTTCAGGGGGATAAGTTATTTGTGCTTCAGGTCTTGTATTGGAAATCTTTATTGTAATGGATTCTGATATTGCACTTAAGCCTTTTGAATCCTTTGCAATTAGTGTGATTATATGAGTGCCTCCGGAAAGATCGTTTTTTGTTATTGAATTTCCAGTTCCTATTTCATTGTCTATTGTAGAAATCCACTTAAGACTTTCTCCTGTAAGATTACCGTCTTCGCTGTCTATGGCATTGCCTTCAAAAAGTACTAATTCTCCTGAATTGTAAACAGAGTTGTCCAAGGGATTTATTATGGAAACAACAGGTACTGTATTATCCTCTTCCTGGAGAGATATATTTATTTTTGTACTTGACGAATTGCCGTAGTTATCAGTTGCTCTTAATGTTATTTCATGGCTGCCGTCAAGAAGCAGCACAAGCTCAACAATATTTCCTGTACCAAGCCGCCCGTTTATGTTTGAAGACCAGACCAGATTTGCTCCAGATATTGCTTCACCTTTGTAATCTGTAGCTTGGCCTGTAAAATTAATAAATGAACTTGAGCTGTATAAAGAACCATCCTGAGGAAAAGTTATTGAGACCGCAGGAGGGGAAGCTTCAGGTTCTGTATTGTCTGTGTTGTCATTTTGATCAGTATTAGAAACACTGCTTGAACCGCCTCCTCCGCTTGCGATTATCGTAAACAGTCCAAACAATATTATTCCGGCTAAAATTAATTTTTTAATTATGCCTTTATTTTTTTCTGACATAAGTTAGTACCTTTTTTGAAAATAAAAAATTTAATTGGGAGATAAATAAAATTAATGTCCCTGCTAATCCTGCTGCAACAGCCATGCCAATATCTTTTGGATCATAGGTCCCATTTTTGAAATACTGGTTTAGATAATAAAAATAATCAGGTGAAAATTTTGGAGAAAAATAGGGATATTTTTGCCCTAGTTCAAATAATACCTGGATTCCTGTCCAGAAAAGACAAAGCATTATTATAGATGTATTTTTTCTTTCAATAAAAGGTGAGGATATAAGAATCATGGAAATAGTATGGAAAAAAGCAGGTGAAGAAAGAGTAATAATCTGTGGTAAAATAAATGGTAATTGGATTTCTGAAATAAAAAATTGAGAGCTTTGTCTTGTTAGGGCATAAATCAGGCACCCAAAACCAAACAAAATTATTCCAAGTGTAAAATTTATTTTATCTCTCATTTTTTATTTTATCTCCTGCGTTAGAGCTTAAGCGAGAATGAGGATCAAAAAGAATTTAGCTCCAGTTGAAAATTAGACTTAACACTTACATTTTTGCGTTATTAAACTGAACAAAAAAATTACTTTGGCTTAGAAACCAAACATAAAAATCATATCGGAAAAAAAATATATGGATTTAGGTATATTTTTTCCTTTGTATGGGAAAGTTTTTCCCATTTTTGTTTTGCTAAATGGAAAAAGTTTCTGTTTTTTTGACAGTCAAAATAAGTTGAAAGCATTTAACTTATTGATAATATGTGTTTTTTTATAAATGTCAAAAAAATGGCACATACATTGCTTCTTAGGGTTTAACAAAAATTTATGCGGGAGCTTTACTATGTATACCAATTTATTTTGTTCCGAATTTTATCAGACAACTATGTTTGAGGCTTCTGTAAGCAAATCTGCAAAAGCAGAGGAAAGTTCAGGGTTTGATTCTTTTTTAAGAAAGTATCAGAAAGGTGAATTCGAATTTTTAAAGTCTTCAAGTTCTGAAGATTTGTCAAAAATAAATGATCTATCAAATATTACAGATCCAAATGAGAAGATTATAAGCCGCCTGGTTGATCATATGAAAGAAGTTTTAAGAAATATTTCAGAAGGCTCTTCAATGGTCAGCTTTTCAATTACAGAAATTTCTTCAATAAGACAAATTCTTGTTTCATCCGAGAATATGTCCATGAATGAAATTGACAATATTTTAAATTCAAATTCAGGATCATATCTTCCTGATGTTTTATCTTCTCTTGAAAACCTTGAAAATCAGCAGATTAAAACAGAAAATGTTTATTTTCCATTTTCACTGATTCCTTATTTTGCAACTGCACTTGAAAGTATAGGGGTAAAGTCCATTGATATTACACAGACAATAGAATCTTCTACTGACATTGAAAAAGGATTTTCTTTAAAAGGATTTCTTGAAAATTTAGATAGAATAAAAAATGAGTCAATTGGAATAATTGAAAATTTTAATGAAAGCAATGAAGGTGGAAAAGCTGATTTTTTAAAATATGAAATTAATGATTCAATTATAAAAGGGATAGAAACTATTCAATCTGTTTTTGACCTTTCAGAGTCAAAAGATTCTTTAATCAATCTTGATAAAAGTTCTTTGGATAAATTTGTTGCTGCTATGGAAAAAAGGCTTAATTCAAAAATATCTGATTTAGAACTTTATAAAAAGTCCATAGAAAGTTCTTCACATGAAAAAGAATCTGATTTTGTCAAAACTCTTTTAAATGTGAAAACAAATACAGATAATACATCTGCTTTAACTGGAACAAATTTTTCAAATGAGGATTTTAGCAAACAAATTTTTGAACAATCTTTTCTGGCATGGAAAAGGAATGAAAGACTTTTATCTGAAATAAATTCAGATATTGTAAAATCAGATTTTCAGCAAAATTTTTTTGAGAATTCACATGAGTACTCACTTTTTACAGAATTATCATCTGCGGATCCCTTATCAGAAACAGTTATTAATATAAATAATAACGGCTTAGGTTCATCTTTAAATGAAATTATTCAGGCTTCAGTTAAGTCAGACAAATTTGATTTTGATCTTGAAGGATTAAATTCTGAAGATGACGACAATAATATAACAAGCCTTTTAAAAACAAATATTAAAAATCTTAGAAAAGAATTTGCAAGAGATTTCAGTGAAGAAGGTTCTGACTTTATGGATAAATCATCTTCAAGAAGTGCTGGTGAAGTTTCAAAAGGAGCACAGGCAGGTTCCGGAGCAAACCTTTCAAAGCAAATTATGGAACAAATTGAAAAACAGATTTTGAGGACAGTAAAACTTGGTGAAAAAGAAGTCTCATTTAGGCTAAATCCACCTGATCTTGGCAGGCTGCATCTTAAAATTGAAAGTGTAATGAATGGAATTAACATAAAAATAATAGCAGAAAAAAGTTCAACCCATGAACTTATGGTTCAGCAAGCCCAGGAATTTAAAAATCAACTTCAGTCTCAGGGAATGCAGGTTGCTGAGGTAAATGTAGAGCTGGCCCAGAATTTTGATCAGGCAATGGCAAGAGAAAGAAAAAACAGTTTTGAAAACGATTCAAAAAACAAAGGCAGAGGCCAAATCAATGTTGATAGTAAAAAAAATAATAGTGAACAAAGTTCAAATATTTTGAGAAAAAAAATGTTTTTTTCAGATAAAGCCTTGGATTTAATGGCTTAGGAGAAAATAATTATGACTGCTGTATCTGAATCATTAAATAATATTAGTAATTATAAAGACTATATGGCTGAGAAAACCAAGTCTGATGATGACCTTGGAATGAATGACTTTCTTACAATGCTTGTTGCTCAGCTTCAGCATCAAGATCCTCTAAACCCTATGGAATCCCAGGATTTTACAGCCCAGCTTACTCAATTTTCACAGCTTGAAGCTCAGTTTAAGTCAAACAGCATTCTTGAACAAATATCAGAGGTCTTGAGTCTTCAGACAGGCAAAAGTGCCGAAGACTATCTTGATAAATATGTAACAGCTTCTGTTGATACAATAGATGTAACAGGCGGAACTGCAACCGGAGGTTTTTATACACTTGAAGAAGCGGCAAATATTTCTATTACAATTTATGACAAAAGTGGCAAAGTAATTGAAACCATAGATGCCGGACAAAAAGAACCTGGGTCTTATAATATTGAATGGGATGCAAAAGATGGTGAAGGCAATCCTATTGAAGATGGTACCTACAAGTTTTATGTGGAAGCTCTCACATCTTCTGGCTACTCTCCTGTAACTACTTCTGTAAGCGGAAAAGTTGAGTCAATAATGTATCAGGGAGATAAGCAATACCTTGTTGTTCAGGGTGTTCTTGTTTCGCCTGATTCTGTTGTTGAAGCAAAAACTGAAACATCATCTGAATTTGAACCAGGAACAACCTTTGATTATCTGGGAAAGACAGTAAAAGCTTCAACAGGTGCAGTATCAGTTGTTTCCGGAAATGTTAAAAGTACTCTTCCTTCTTTTGTATCTGAAGATGACACCTCAGTAAGAATAAATATCATGAATTCAACAGGTCAGATTGTCTATTCATATCACAACGGAAATATTGAGGGGGGAGAGCCGGTTCAGATTGAATGGGACGGGAAGGATCAGAACGGAGATCCGGTACCGGACGGGTATTACTATTATAATGGTGTAACTTCAGGCAATGTTAAGATCGATACTTCGGTTGAAGGTGAGGTTACAGGTGTGTATTACGAAAACGGAAGGCATTTTCTTGATATTGGAGGAGTAAGAGTTTCTCCTGAATATATAGAGGCTGTTAAAGGATAATCACCGGAAATTCCGGGTACTTAAATAAGGAGGGTAAATCATGTCCCTTACAAGTTCATTGTATACAGGCACAAGCGGATTGACAAACATGGGTAATTCCATGCAGGTAATAGGCGATAATATTTCCAATGTAAACACCGTTGGTTTCAAAGGGAACAGGTCTCTTTTTGCAGACCTTTTGAACCAGAGTATTGCAACTCAGTCAGGTTCTTCTCAGGTTGGACGAGGCACAGCAATCCAAATTGTTGATACTTCATTTCAGCAGGGATCTTTTGAATCAACAGGAAATACCACTGACCTTTCCATAGGCGGAAACGGATTTTTTCAGTTAAGGGATAGTAAATCCCAGCAGGTTTATTATACAAGAGCAGGGAATTTTACCTTTGACAAGGATGGAAAACTTATAAATCCTGACGGTTTTATAGTTCAGGGCTGGGAACTTGATGAAGAAACAGGTGACGATATTGGTGCTATTAAAGATATTGTTTTAGACTCATTTACATCTCCTCCAAAAAAAACAGATACTATTAATATGGTAACCAACTTAGATGCAGATGCAGAGAGTCAGACAATAGTACTTGCCAATGCCTGGGATGCAACTGATGATGATTTTATAACTCCAAATAACTATGAATATCAAAGTGTTGTAAAGGTTTATGATTCGCTTGGAAGTACCCATGACATCACAATTTATTATGATAAAAAAGCAGGGTCTACATGGGAATATCTTATTACCTGCAATCCTGATGAAGATATGAGAAATCTTGTTCAGGGCACAGCTGCAAAAGGACTTCTTGCAAGGGGTGAAATAAAGTTTAATGAAAGCGACGGTTCTGTTAGGGATCTTACAATGGAAAGGTTTACCGGTATAGTCGGCAATGTTAGATCTTACGGAGTTAATAAAGAAGAAGACATCACATTTAGAATAGAAAATTATGACAGTATGGCTTTAGACGGATTTGACTTCCACCTTGAATTTGACGGAAACTCATGGAAATTTCAGGACACTTCCGGTCCTCTTGGACTTGCAGACGGTATTGTTGATGCTTTTGACAAACCTGAAAATTACCCAAATGCTGAAATTATGACCACAAGCAATGAAAAGAAAATAGAAATAAGATTTGATCCTGACTTGACAGACCCAAGACCTGAACCAGATCTTGTTATTTATCTGGATAATGACGCAGCAGCAACAGACTCTCTTCATTTTGACATAAACAGAACCCTTGATATTCATAAACAGGATGTTACAAATTTAAGATATGATGGAGATACAGGAAATGACAATACAACCCTTATGATTAATGATCCTAGTGCCATGATAAGAGATGTTGAGGATATGAATCTTGTATGGGACCCAATAAACGAATCATGGTATCTTTCATATCCAACAGAAGAAGGAATAGTTGATAATAACCTTGGAATATTTGAAATAGATGATGGTACCGGAACTCTTCCAGCCCTTGATAATGAAGCCTCAATTACTGTAGATAATCCTGAAGTCCTTACCTATAGAACAGGGAATATAAATGCTGTTTGGAGTGGTACAAACTGGTATTTTGAAAACCCTGCGAAATTTGTAAGGGGCACTGGAGAAATAATTACCCCCCCAACAGTAACTCACAACAATCCTTCTGTTTTCACAAGAGCATCTACTGTAAACTATGCCCTTAATTATGACGGTTCTGGTAACTGGAGCTTTGCAAATATTGATGCAGTAAGAACAGATTATCCTGCAGTCCAGGTTTTAACAGGGTCAAGTGATGAAAATCAGGTTCAGATAGATTTTGATGGCGATAATAATGCTGATCTAACTTATGCCTTTGGAACCCCTCTTGATACAACAGGTGTGACTCCAAGTACAATGTCATTTAAAATAGACCCATTCCCGAATCTTGAATATCCTGGTGCAAGGATCATTACAACCGATGCCAGTAACTTTGCAATAGACTTTGACGGAAATGCAACTCCAGATATGAGTTTTTCTCTTACTGATACGCTTGGAGCTCCTGTTGCAGCCGCAGCAAACAACATTGTAACTTTTAATGTTGACCCAAGGGCTGTTCCTGAAGATTATCCAAATGCTGTTGTAAAAGGCGACAAAGACAGTGTTTATATAGATCTTGACGGGTCAGGCGGAGAAAATGATACAAAGGATGTTGTCTTTACTTTTACAGAGTCTCTTGGAACAGGAACCGATGCTCAAAACAGCCTTATAAACTTTGATTTAATAGGCGGTACTTCATGGACTGAAATAGAAAAAGCTGATATTGCAACAGAAGGCTATTTTTCGTTTATGGGAGATTTTCTTGGAGCAACCGGAGAATTTGGCCCAAACGGAACATTTGAAACTACAGAGCAGGATATGAAATTTGACATTGGTGCTGTATATGATGGAATAAGCTTTAAAAAGAGTTCACTTGCCACAACCCAGTATGCAAAATCATCATCAACAACATTTCAGTCTGCAAACGGTTATGGAGCAGGAGACCTTGAAGGTGTTAATGTTTCAGGTGACGGAATGATGACAGGAGTTTACTCAAACGGTGAGCAGATTCCTCTTTACAGGGTTTCCCTTGCAAAATTTTTAAGCGATCAGGGTTTGTACAAGGAAGGTGGAAACCTTTACCGCGAAACAAGGTCAAGCGGTGATGCCATAACAGGAAAGCCAGGTGAAAACGGTCTTGGAAGCATATCTCCAAACTCCCTTGAAATGTCAAACGTTGATATTGCAGATGAATTTGTATCAATGATTACAACCCAAAGAGGATTTCAGGCAAACTCAAAAATTGTAACAACAGTTGATGACATGCTTTCTGAAGTAATAAATATGAAGAGATAGTGGAATTGGGGGCTCATATTTTATCAGCGTATTAATATGACCCCCTACTTGATTGAGCTTTTCAATTTTGTTTTATCTTATGTGTTAAAGGGCATCGGCATAGCAAAAGTATAACTTGATACAATTATTTTTTGTATATGCAGCAAAGTTGAAAATCGTTGAATCCAGTCTTTACTAAACTTAGGTTGAGTTTGAAAAAAATAAAAATTTGTTAACGAAATATTATTTTTAAGTTTGTCAAAATATTATTAAGGGAATATTTTTTTGTATTTAAAAAATGTGACCTGCTTTTATTGCTACCTATCCTTAAAAAGATAGTTGATATAAACGATAAAATCCCTTTAATCTGCCAGAAGGAACAACTAAAGGGATTTATAAAATTCTTTTTTGGCTGAGGGACAGGGATTCGAACCCCGATAAGCGGAGTCAGAGTCCGCCGTCTTACCGTTAGACCATCCCGTGTTTACGGTACTTTCAGCTCCCTTGTAGCGTTTGTCTACACATTTGTCTACAGGGAAATTAAAAAATGGATAGAAAAAAGCAGTATAAAACTAAGTATCAGGGAGTGTTTTATAGGCAGACAAAAGAGGGTAAAAGTTATGTAATTAGATACAAAGGTAAAGCTGAAACTTTAAATGTAAGTGATGTTAAAGAAGCTGTTAAAATCAGAGCTGAAAGATTGGCTGGAAGTGAAGTTAAAAGTCAAACTGAAAGTAAGACTGAAAGTCAGGTTGAAAGCAAAACTGAAAGGACTCTGGAAGAAGTTTTCCAGAAGTATAAAGAACTCTTTGAAGATGTACCAGGTAAAAACTTTAATGACACAAGGAAGATTTATCAGAACAGGTTAAGAAAAAACTTTGGTAAACTGAAAGTATCTGAACTTAATCCTTATCTGATTAAAGCTTTTACAAACAGTATGTATAGAGAAGGTCTTGCAGATGCTACTATTAAACATCATCTTGTCCACCTAAACAAACTCTTGAACTTTGCCAGTGAAATAGGTTTGTGTGACCCTATATCCTTCAAAATAGAAAAGCCTAAAGTAAACAATGAGAAGACAGAAGACCTCACTAAAGAACAGCTTGAGAACTTAAAGTCAGTTCTTGAGTCTTACCCTCACAAGGATATTAGCACAATCTTTTGGATAGCTTTATATACAGGCTTTAGAAGCAAGAGTATCCTTTCCTTGAGAGTTGAAGACTTAGACTTTAACCGTAAGTTAATTACTCTTAGAACTCAAAAGAATGGCAACCAGAACAGAGCTTTTCCAATGTCAGGGAAACTGGAAGGGAAACTGAAAGCATGGCTGAAAGTTAAAACTGAAAGTGAATGGCTTTTCCCAAGTCCTCTTAAAGATGGACATAGAACTTCAATAGCTGGTCAAGCTGGGAAGATAAGAGAACTTGCTGGTCTTCCCAAAGACTTTAGGCCTTTGCATGGTTTGAGACACGTTTATGCGAGTACTCTGGCAAGCTCTGGTAAGGTTGGTATGCAAACTTTACAAAGACTGCTAGACCATAAAGATTATAAGATGACAAGCAGGTATAGCCACCTTAGAGATGAAGCTTTAAGAAGTGCTGTAGATGTACTTGAGGATTGCTATTAAGCTTACAGTCTTACTGCTTGGAAAACTGACGGAAGCTTACAGTCTTACTGCTTGTTGTCTGAAGGTTTACTGCTTGGAAAACTGACAGAAAAATTTGAGCAGCATAGAACGTGGTGAGTCCCGTTGAATTTCCCCCCTGGCGGTGTCGGCTAAAATAGAGTACCTGTTCGCTCAAAGCCTGCCGTTGCCAGCTGTTAAATAAAGCCGTTCCCGTAAATAATCCCGTTAGTGACACTAAAAGCTTTTATTAACAGCTGGTGCAAGGAATTGATAAACCCTTGTGGTTGATTTACAGGGATGCTTAGGAATACTGAAGGCAAGACTTGATTGTCTTATCTGTTTTTTTGTACACCAACAGATATTTGTCAGCATTCAAAAAATAGTTGCAAATGTTTTTTTGTTTAATTATAGTATTTATAAAACTAAGACAAAAGGTCAACCATGACGAAAAAAGAAAAACTCATTGAAAAACTTTTAACAAAACCTAAAGATTTTACTTTTAAAGAGGTTCAGACACTATTGCACAGACTGGGTTTTGAAGAAGGACAAAGTGGAAAAACAAGTGGTTCAAGAGTCTTTTTTTATCATTGCAGCGGTTTAAAGCTAAAACTCCATAAACCACACGGAGACAAAAAGAATTTATATAGATATGAAATAGAGCTTATAAAAGAAATAATAGAAGAACTTAAGGATTAACTATGAAAAATCTACTAAAATATAAAGAATATTATGGCACTATAGAATGTGACCTTGAAGATAATATTTTGTATGGCAAGGTACTTTTTATTAAAGATAAACTAGGCTATCATGGAGAAAATCCTGAAGATTTACAAAAAGATTTTCAAGAAACAATTGATGATTACCTGGAGTTTTGTAAAGAAAAAGGTATTGAACCTGATAAACCTTTTAGTGGTACTTTTAATATACGTACAGGTGAAGAGCTCCATAGAAAGCTTGCTGTTCTTGCTAAAGAAAATGACCTGTCTCTTAATGCATTTGTCAGTAAAGGACTAGAAAAGATAGCAGACAATCCAGACTTGATTCTATAGGAAGGCCACAGGTTTACTTGTGGTCTTCTTTGGTGGTTAAGGGGAAATTTGGTCTTATATATATTTTCAATTTTAATTAACTCTTTTTTTCTTTTCATATTTTTTCAATAATAATTATTTTATGTAATTCAAATAGGTTATCCCAAAAAAATATTTTTGATAGAAATAATTGACATTATGTGAATTTGATATTGTTATTTTCTTTAATTACAATTAGTTGCACCCAATTCGACACTATGTGGAAAGAGGGTAGGAAGTTATTTTTTAAAGACAAAAAAATTAAAAGGAGACAATATCAAAATTTAGAATGTCAAAACAGACAGTAGAAAAGCAGTTAATACGAGAAAAAGGTCTTGTAGTAACTGATGATTTAAAAACTAAAAATCCAATATTCAAAGAAGCATTGGAAAAACTAGAAAAAGGGTTTTATCAGAGCAAAATCAAACAAACTTTAAAGTTGCCTGAAAATATTTCAGAAAGAGAGCTGGCATTAATAACATTAAAAAAAATGTTCAGTTTTCTGGGTGATAATTTTAAGGGTAAAAAAGGCGGATATTATACACTGCAAACAATATGTGAAGAACTTTTTCAAGATGTCCTGTATCATATTAATTGTTGTAATGTCTTGAATAATAATATTTCAGGCTATGCTTTAAGGATTCACAGAGAATTAACAGGAAAAATCAAAAGAAGCAAAGTCATTGCATCTCATGAAAGTTATAGTCAATTTACTTTTTCAACCTATGATAAATTTTTTTATGGAAAAATTCTTTTGACGGAATTTATTAATCATACGGGGTTGGTTGAGGTGATTGATGGAAAAACAACAAATGATAAAAGATGCAAAACATTAAAATGGAATGAGAGTGTTTTAAATTCCAATAAAGAAAACACGTCAGAAGACAGAGACATAACCTGTCTTCCCTTAAAAATTCCTATGATATCAAAGCCTCTTGACTGGATAGACAAGTTTAATGGCGGATATTATTTTTGTTCATCTCTAAAAGATTTAAAACTAAGAAACAGCCTTATCAGCTATAAAAACAGATTGATGCCATTACCTGAAGATACTGAAATATCGCCAGATGTCCTTGAAGCTGTTAACTTCATTCAGGGTACACCCTGGAGAATAAACAGGTCTATCTTGGAAGTAGCTGAAAAGTTTTACCTTGAAGATAAACTGAATAAAAATATTGATATTCAGGCTTTACAGATTGCAAGAGATTGCAGTTCTTATGAAAAGATTTGGTTTCCTTACTTTATGGATTTCAGGGGAAGGCTTTATTGTTCACCAATTTATCTAAGCTATCAAAGTACAGATATGGCAAAAAGTCTTTTATTGTTTGCTCAGAAAAAACAGCTTGGTAAAAAAGGGATTGACTGGCTTGCTATACATGGAGCTAACTGTTTTGGTGAAGACAAGATACCTCTTAAAGAAAGAGTAGAGTGGATAAAACAAAATACTTCTGAAATTCTGAAGTCTGCTGAAAATCCGTTTGAGAACAATTTTTGGAAAGAAGCAGATAAGCCTTTGCAGTTCCTTGCATTTTGCTTTGAGTGGAAAGCTATGTCTGAACTGGAAAACCCTGAAAAGTATAAATGCAGTTTGCCTGTAAGTATTGACGGCACTTGTAATGTTTATCAGCACTTGTCAGCATTAATGAGAGACAAAGAGTCAGGAACAAAAGTTAATTTAAGAGCTTTACCAGAAAGATATGATATTTATCAGATTATTCTGGACAGACTTAAAAACCGTTTTGAAGAAATACTTGAAAGTTCGAATGAAGAAGACAAAAAAGAATTTGCTGAGTTCTGGGTAAACATTCTTGACAGGAAACTTATAAAAATAATTATGGTAGCTGTTCCTTATGGTTTAACCGAGCAAGGAGCGAGAGAGCAGATTCATAAAAAAATTCTAAAGAAGAAACAACTCATTTCAGGAGACGACAAAAAAGATTTTATTGTCTGCCGATTCCTTACAAAAGAGATTTTTAAAATTTTATCTGATGAAATTCCTTCGGTTGGAGTTGTTAAGAACTGGCTTCAGGGCTGCGTTAAAATCTTCAATAAGAACAAACTTCCTGTTCAGTGGACAACACCATCAGGCTTTAAAGTTTATCAGGGCTACTGCAAAAGTATTACTAGAAAATCTGATACTTCCTGGGGGAAGGCAGGCAGATATCAGCTAAATGTCATTACTGAACAAGACAAGATAAATCCGGCAGACCAGACAAGAAAGATTTTTGCAAATATTGAACATGCTTTAGATGCAAGTCATCTGATAATAACTGCTTTAAAAGTAAAAAGAACAGCAGGAATAAAAAGTTTTGCTTCAGTGCATGATTCATTTTGTTGTCTTCCATCTGACATGGAGCATCTTTATAAAGTAACAAGAGAAACTTTTGTTGAAATGTATTCAAAGGACATATTGAAAGACATGAGACAACAGTTTTTAAAACAGCTTCCTGAAGGTTCAAAAAAATTACCTGAAATTCCAAACCAAGGGGATTTAGATATCAAAGAAGTCCTGGAGTCAGAATATGCGTTTAGTTAATAATTTTAATTTAGCAGATATAATCCAACATAACTGAAGAGCTAGAATATAAGCTAGAATATAAAGGTAACGATAGCAAGTCTAGAGCTTCATATTAAATATAAACTTAAAGCATAACTATAGAATAACTTTCCCTTACCCTCATCCCTCTATGGTTATAGTAAGGGTGGTCTGAAAGCCTTTACTACCAAGTCTTATAGCCTTTGAATTTATTTAAAAAATATTAATTAAAGAGGTTTTTATGATTCAACTACCTGAAATTATAAGATTTTGTTGTGTTTTGTTTAAGTCTTGCATTTTGTTTTTGCATAAAAAATTGTTATATTTGTATAACTATTTGTTTTTATTATAAAAAACTGTTATTATTTTTTTAGGCTTAATTTAAAATTTATAATATTGCTTGAAGCTGCTTTATTTTTTTGTACGTAACAAATCTGATACTAATAATCTTACAGTAAATTATTTTTTAAAAATTGAAACCCATACTTACCTATGGAGAACTATAAAAAATTTTTAAGCATTGAAAAGAAGTGCAGGTTAGCGGCTGATAAAGTCAAAACTACAAGTATTCAATAATTCACAATTTAAAGTAAGAACTCTTCTGAAAGATGGAGAACCCTGGTTTGTGGCTAAAGATGTTTGTGACGTGTTGGGATTCAGTGGCACCAACGCTGGAACACGTCACTTGGATGATGATGAAAAGATGTCCGTCAAATTGACGGGTATCTCTGCAACGAACCCTGTGGTTACAATCATCAACGAATCAGGTCTGTACTCTCTGATTTTACGCTCAAGAAAGCCTGAAGCAAAAGCATTTAAAAAATGGGTAACTTCAGAAGTGCTTCCGTCAGTCCGCAAGCATGGAGCTTACATGACTCCAAAGACACTGGAAAAAGCCATGCTTTCGCCTGATTTTATAATTGAACTTGCAGGGAGACTGAAAGAAGAACAAGAAAAAACTAAAAAACTGCAACCTAAAGCAGATGTTTACGACCATGCTTTTGCTAATACTTTACACTCACTGTTATCACCGCTCTGAAAATGTAACAAAACCCTTAGTTTGAAAATGTAATAAAAAAAGCACACCCTGATACAAATTTATTCAAAGCATGCTTTTTTTATTTTACTCTTTTACAATATCCCTCATTC
>Ga0265295_1002476_pt1 | contig 29200 bp, 21 predicted proteins | sample Munlansysbiofilm_FD_192503 | JGI IMG/M metagenome (GOLD analysis project Ga0265295, IMG submission 192503) | Leachate microbial communities from a municipal landfill in Southern Ontario, Canada - Methane capture system biofilm | ecosystem: Engineered > Solid waste > Landfill > Unclassified ... | reverse complement strand
AATTGATGTTGAGCTTAAACTCTCTTCCCGACTTGCTCACGCCCAAAACTCTCCCCGTACCGAAGATTTTATGACGCACCAAATCCCCTTTTTTAAACGCGGTGTTTTTTTCAAGAATCAAAGAGCCCTCGCAAAGCCCCGCTTCGTTGAAAAAACGGCTTTTTTGCAATTCGGTTCTGCGCCCCTTGTAAAACCTGCTCCCCACGTGGGAGAGGGTAAGGGTCTCTTTTGCCCGCGTAAAAGCGACGTATCCCAAACGACGTTCCTCTTCAAGATCGCTTCCCTCGCCGTTAAGCGGTAGAAACCCCTCTTCCATCCCTATTAAAAAAACATGGGAAAATTCAAGCCCTTTGGAGGCATGGATACTCATCATATAGATCGATTCCCCCTCTACTTGATCCTGCTCGCTTTGCAATGTGAGTTCGTTTAAAAACTCATCCAAACTCGCCTCGGGCTGGTTTTTTATAAAGTCTCTAAAGAGCCCGTAAAATTCGTCCATATTGAGGATCTTCTCATCCTCTTCGGGAGTGCCCGCATAGATGGTTTTGAGCCTAAACGTATCTTCTAAAACGTCTATAAAACTATAGGTCGCCTCTTCTGAAACACGCGCAACCTCTTCGATATTTTCGATAAACGTTTTAAGCGTTGCTGCATTCTTTTTTTTGACAAGCTCGTCAAGCTCCTCAAACGCAGCATTTTTTATAAACTCGTAAAAAGAACACCCTTTGGCATGTGCCGCAAGTTCAAGCTTGTCGATGCTTGCTTTGCCCAGACCCCTTTTTGGCTTGTTTAAAATTCTTTTCAAAGAGAAATCGTCGTGGTGGTTGGTAATAACACGCAGATAGCTGATAAGGTCTTTAATCTCGGCTCTATCGTAAAACCGCAACCCCCCGACAAGTTTATAGGCAACCCCTGCGCGATTAAGTCCCTCTTCGATGGAGCGGCTTAAAACGTTGACGCGATAAAGCACCGCTATCTCTTGTGCAGGTACGCCCGAATCGAGCAGTTTATGTACCTGCTGTGCTATTTTTCTCGCTTCTTCGTTCTCATCATGAGAGTTAAGAATGCTCACGCTCTCCCCCGCTCCGCGCGTTGCTACGAGAGTTTTGCCCAGCCTTGAGCGGTTATGTTCGATAAGGGCATTTGCCACTTTTAAAATAGGTTCTCTTGAGCGGTAGTTCTCTTCAAGTTTAAAAACCGAAGCCCCAGCAAAATCTTGGTCAAACTCCATGATGTTACGGATATGGGCGCCGCGCCAGCCGTAAATACTCTGATCATCATCCCCCACCACGCAAATGTTTTTATGCGCACTGCAAAGTTTTTGGATCAATTTTAGCTGCAATTCGTTGGTATCTTGGTATTCGTCCACCATGATGTACTGGTATTTTTGCGAAGTTTTTTGCGCCAGATCGGGGTAGGTTTCAAGAAGTTTATAGGTGAGTGAAATAAGGTCGTCGAAATCGACAAGGTTGTTCTCTTTGAGGTAGTTCTCATACTCCTCGTACACTTTGGCAATCTGCTGATAATGAAAAATCTCCGCTTGCTTGTAGGCATCATCAGGGGACATCAAAGAGTTTTTATAGCGTGAAATTTCGCTTGCTACCAAAGGGATTTGCAGATCGGCATTGAGCTTTTTAATGATCTTTTTTTTATCGTCGGTATCGATTACGACGAAATTATTCTCTCTGTTTAAAAGGTGGATATGGAATTTCAAAAACAACAGACCGAACTTGTGAAAAGTACATAGAAGCGGCGGATAGGCACTTTGTTCTATCATAGCCAAAGCCCTCTCGCGCATCTCTTTTGCCGCTTTGTTCGTAAAAGTGAGCGTGAGGGTGTTGGATGCGGGGATTCCCAGCCCCTCGATCAGGTATGCCAATCTTGAGACGATCGTCGTCGTTTTCCCGCTCCCTGCACCCGCAAGGATCAACACGGGACCCTCCGTGCGCTTGACGGCATCCGTTTGAGATTGATTAAGTTTTTTAAATATTTTTTCCATCACGACCACTTCATCTAAAATTCTCTTTATTATATCCAAAAACTATTGAATTATTACAAACCTATTGCATTAATTATAATAATGAGTTATAATTTTGTATCAATATTGCTTATAGGAATTATAATGTTAAAAGATTTTGCGAAATTGCAAACGTTTCTTATGGTCGTAAAAGAAAAAAGTTTTTCAAACGCTTCCGCCAAACTCGGGATCTCCCAGCCTGCAGTTACGCAACAGATCAAATTTATAGAGGAATACCTCGATACGAAGATCGTCGAAAGAAAGAAAAACGGCATCTTGTTAACCAAAGAGGGGGAAGACCTCTACAGAATCGCGCTCAAACTTGAAAAAGCGATAACAAACAGCGAAAAAGAGCTCTTAAAGATTATCAATAAAGAGTTCACCTTCATTATGGGTGCCTCTTTTGCTATCGGGAACTACATTCTCCCCAACTACCTCGGGGAGATCCAAAAAAGGATCAATAACGAGGTGTATATGCACGTAGGGCTCTCTTCGGAGATCATCGACGAACTCGAAGATAAAAAGATAGATTTGGCATTGATCGAATCGCCGGTATTCAAAGACAATATCGTATACAGAGAATGGGTCGAAGACGAACTCGTCGTATTTTCGAACCAGCCGATCAAGAAACAGCTGAGTGCCGAGGATTTGCTTGAGTTTGACTGGATTTGCCGTAACGAAAATTCCCATACGCGCCGTTTGACTGCAGAGATTTTCGAAGAGATGGGGGTCAACTGCCAAAGCTTTAACGTTATCGGAGTTCTCACAAGCCCTACCTCCATCAAAGAGACGATTCTCAACGCCGACAAAACCGCTGCAAGACCGCTCGTCTCCATTATGTCGCGCCACGTCATCCAAGGCGATATCGCTCAGGGGCGCCTCTTTGAAGCAAGACTGAAAAATTATAAAATAGAAAGAAACTTTTATATCGCCTACTCAAAAGAGCGCAAACACGATGCGTTTATCGACAACGTCGTAAACTACCTGCTCTCTCTCTCAAAGGTCTAAACCCCTTGAGGGTTTGCCCCTCTACTTTTTAAAAAACTTCGAATTTTCGGGGTTTGATAAAAAGCTTTTCATAGAGTTTTCCACCCCTTTGTTATCCACTTTTTCTTTTGAGCGCTGCTCTTTTTTATAGGTTGCAAGGTTAATAAGTATCGGTGTATCGTCCACCAATACCTGCAAAATGCTCAAAAGGGGCACGCTCACCACGCTTCCGAAATTCTCATCTCCAAATCCCGCTTCAAACACCAGACAATCATCGGCAATATGCGCCGTTTCAAACGTATACCCCGCCAGCAGGAAAAGGGTCAAAGAACGAAATTCCGAAAGCATGGCATGGGGAAGCTCCGGATCAAACGTTACGTCGGAGATTTTGCATAAAATGCCGAACTGCTCCTCTTTTTCAAACAAAAACATCAAGGTCTCTTCGATATTTTTTTGCATTAAAGAGGCAAACTTTTTATCATCTATTATTTTTTTCAACACGTTCTTTTCCTTTTTATCGCGCAATTATATCAAAATTCAAAACGGCACCCATCGAGGATATCAAATCCGATCATTGCATTGAGCAATGCTATCTTTTGGGCTTGGCAAAGCTCTTTGGGGGTGATGTCGGCTTCAAAAATCTTCTTCTCACTTAAAAGTCTCGCACGCGTAGTGCCGCAAAGCAGCGGCTCTTTGGGCGTCAGCCATCTACCGTTTTTAAAAAGAGCGATATTGGCGATCGAAGTGTCCCGAACCAGATTGTTTTGTACGATCACGATATCGTCAGAGTCGCCTCTTTGGGCAAAGAGGGCATCGATTCGGGTACGATCGAGATATTTATATCTATACTCGAGCGTCTCATCTTCTACAAACTTTAACGACCGTATCACCCTTTTTTCGTAGGGGATATACCCCACCTCAACCGCACCGATATCCTTAACGTCGTAAACGACGCGGCACCGAAACAACCCCTCTTTTGGAGGATGGATCAGGTTCTCTAAAAGGGGTTTCTCTGTTATAGAAAATTGCTCAAGCACCGCTTCAAAACGTTTTTGATGGTAAAAAAGATTCTCTACCGAACCGTTTTCGATTTTGATCGTTTCTAAAAACTTACTCTTCACGAAACAAAGCCGTCGAAAGGTATCTCTCCCCCGTATCGCATAAAATAGTAACGATCGTTTTGCCTTGAAACTCCGCTCTTTTTGCAACCTGCATCGCCGCATATACGTTCGCCCCCGCAGAGATGCCGACTAAAAGCCCCTCCGTGCGTGCAAGCATCTTTGCCGTCTCTATCGCATCTTCGTTACTCACGCGGATCACTTCGCCGTAGATACTCGTATCGAGAATTTTCGGAACGAACCCCGCACCTATCCCCTGAATCATGTGTGGCGCGGCACTGCCTCCCGAGAGCACGGGCGAAGCCTCGGGCTCTACGGCAAAAACGGCGATATGTTCCACCTCCTCTTTGAGCACACGCGACGTTCCCGTAAGGGTTCCCCCCGTTCCGACGGCGGCAACGAAGGCATCGAGCTTTTTATCGGTGTCGCGCAGTATCTCCCGTGCCGTTGTCAGCATATGGATTTCCGGATTGGAGGGGTTTTCAAACTGCTGCAAAATGATGCTCTCAGCTGTCTTGGCATGGAGGTTTTGCGCCTCTTCGATCGCGCCGCTCATCCCTTTTGCCGCTGGGGTTAACACAAGTTTTGCACCCAGTGCCTTGAGAAGATTACGCCTCTCGATGCTCATTGATTCGGGCATCGTCAAAACAAGGTCAAGCCCCAGTGCCGCACAGTTTGCAGCCAAGGCTATCCCCGTATTGCCGCTTGTGGGTTCGATAACGGTCGTCCCCTCTTTGATCGCACCCGACTCGATAGCACGGCGTATCATATTAAACCCTATACGGTCTTTGACCGAACTCGTGGGGTTCATAAACTCACATTTTCCCAATATAATCGCACCGCTTTGCTTGGAGGGGGCATTAAGACGAACGAGCGGCGTATTGCCGATAAGTTCCGTGATGTTTTGTGCTATCTTCATTTTCTATCCTCAGAGCTGTTTTTTTGGCATGTATTATACTCAATCTCCTCCAAAAGCGCTCCGACGCACCGCTCTATCATCCTATAAACCTCTAAAAACCCCTCGAATCCTTCAAAAAAATAGGGGTCGGGCACATCTTTGCCCTCTTCTGCATAAGAGCCGAGTTTTACAAGATTTTTCGCTCCCATCGCTTCAAGATTTTTCATATTGCTTGCATCAAGCCCTATTATCAGATCGAAAGCTTCAAAATCCTCTTTTCTCACCTGTCTGGCACGTTGCGTAGAGATGTCTATACCGTGCATTGCGGCTACTTTGACAGAGTTTGCACACGGTGCTTCCCCCACATGCCAGCTCCCCGTTCCTGCCGAATCTATACGCAGCGCAAGCCCTTTTTTTCTTGCCGCCTCCCGCGCGATCCCCTCGGCAAGAGGGGAGCGGCAGATATTTCCCAAACATACGAATAAAATTGCACGCACGCTTGCTCCTTTAAAGAATTCTCGAGACGACCCTGTTGCGCCCCTCTTTTTTGGCTCTGTAAAGATAATCGTCCGCCCGTTTATAGATATCGTCGTCGTTGGTCAGATCGTAATCGCGCAGCGTTATAAGACCGAACGATGCAGTAAGCACCCCCTCATCACCATTTTTTTCATGCTTAATCCCGAGTGCCGCAATATTTTTTCTAATCTTTTGGGCAAACAGATACGCATCATGCTCACTTGAACTTTTATACACCACGGCAAACTCCTCCCCTCCGAGTCTAAAACTGTAATCGTACCCTCGCTTCAGAGATTCCCGCAATACCTCTGCGACCTTTATAAGCGCATTGTCTCCCGCCTGATGCCCGTAAGTATCGTTGTAGAGTTTAAAATTATCCAGATCAAAAAGCAAAAAGCTCAAAAAGCCGCCGTCGCGCTTGGTCGTTTGGATCATTCTAGGAAAGATGTCGTTAAAATGTCTTCGGTTATACAAATGGGTCAAACCATCGGTTACCAAAAGCTCCTCGTTGATTTTTTTGTCGGTAATATCATGCATAATAACGTCGTATCCGATTAAAACGTTTTGTTGCAACTTAGGCTGGATATTCACGCTCACCCAAAAAAGTTCGCCGTTTTCTTTGGCTTGTTTCATCTCCCCTTGAAAATTCTTTTTGTATTTAAGCGCTTTGTACATCTTTTCATAAATCTCGTTCGAGACATCTGGATACCCTAAAAATCTGTATTTTTTTCCGATCAAAAACGATTTTTTGTACCCTGTTTTTTCTAAAAATGCTTCACTCACATCGACGATATTGCAATGCAGATCCAGCGTTGCGGTGATCACATGTTCATCGATCATTTTTCTGTACTGGCTCATATTTTCATATTTTTTTTCCAGTAGTTTGATGTTTCGATTGAATACGAGGTAGATCAAGCCCAAAACACCGAGCGTAAGAAGAAAAAAGATAATGCCCGAGGTAAAGAGATAGCCCCGCAAAGCATCTCTCTCCCGCGTAAAATCGGAGAAAAAAAGAAGTTTTGCAATATTTGCACCGCTATAATCTTGAATATCGAAACTATAGACTCCGATCGATCTCTCCTCTTTTGAGGTGATGATGACCAAAGGTTCAAAGTCGTACCCAGCTGGAAAATTTTTAATAATTTTTGGATCTTCGAGGGTGGTGTATTGTTGGTAGTACCCGCCTAATTTAGAAGCGATTTGAAGCTGTTGCGACTGCTTGGTATAGAGTGCGCTTTGGAGTTTGTAAAAACCGTATATCTCTTTTAAGAAAAATTCGCTCTCTAACCCAAACTCCATACTTCCGATGAAACGGTTTTCATAAAAAACGGGGTAGGCGATCTTGTACGTTAAAAAGCCGCCCCCCTCTTCAAAGCCCTGTATAGGCACCTTTTTTTGACTTACGTCCCGAATCACGCCGCGGTAAATATTCGTTTCATAAAGGGTGGGGGATTTTTTTTCCATCTGCAGCAGGAGGGTCGTATCGGGAAGATAAAATCGCATCGACACGAGATGCTCGTTCTCTTTTTTTAAAACACTCCATCGCCCCTCGATGAGTTCTAAGAGCTTTTGCTTGTCTTGGGCAAGAAGAGCCTCTTTGACCCCTTGCGAACCTATGTTTGCCATAATGCGGCTCGCATAGAACTGCTCGTACCTGCTGCGCACCTTTTCGTATGCATAACGAAGCTCTGTGGCATGAGCCTCTTGGGCAGCACGCAACTTTTTGGCCTCTTGCAGATACACAACGGCGGTTGCAACGAAAAAAGCAAGAAAAAGAACAGAAGAGACGAGGAAAAATGTTTGATTTTTAACGCTTAAACGCATGAACTCTCTTTGGGATTTTTTTGATTTGCATCTCTTTGTTTAAGAAGATATTCTTAAAAAACACAAAGCGATTATAACAAAAAAATCACAAAATATTTTTTTTCATAACATGCCAAGCGTTACTTTTTTAATGTCTGTAACTCTGCAATGCGCCTACATAAGAGCTTCTTTCATACACGTCGGGTTTTGCCGTATGTGCCAAAGAGATGCTGCCGCGCATCTGATCGGTGCTCTCATAGCCGTGTTCTTGCATCCAAAAGTTAATATCATAAAGCATTTTTTCTATCTCCCCCTCCCCTTTTTGCAGCAGTACCGAAGCAAACGATGCCACGCTCGCACCGCTCATAATCGCTTTGAGTACGTCCAAGCCCGAATGGATCCCCGTGTTTGCGGAGATATCGACACCCAACTGTTTGTAGAGTATTGCACACCAGCGGAGTGTCTCGCTTTTGTCGCGGGTGGAAGTGAGGTTGGCTACATGTTTTGGCATGAGGGTTTCAAGATCGATATCCACCTGCACGGGATTGTCAAAAAGGGTCAACCCGTTTACGCCCGCATCGACAAACCGTTTTGCCATATGTGCAGGTGCGCTAAAATAGGGATTCATCTTGAGATTCAGCGGGATAGAGATATGTTCTCGCAAACTTGTAATGGTGTCGATGTAGAGCTTTTCGACAATCTCCCCCTCCATTTCGATCGAGGTGGGGATGTAGGTGATATTAAGCTCCAGCGCATCCGCACCCGCCTCTTGGATCTTGGTTGCATATTTAATCCAGCCGCCGCTGCTTACCCCGTTAAGGCTTGCAATGATCGGGATAGAGAGACTTTTTTTCATCTTGGCAAGCTCCTCAAGATAACCGTCCGCTTCGATATTGTGAAAACTGATGTCGCTCGGAAAATAATCAAGCGCCTCGGCGTAAGAATCGTTGGTGCTTTGCAAGAAATGATCGAGGCTATGCTGCTCATGGTTGATCTGCTCTTCAAAGAGCGAATGCACAACCACCGCGCCAATATTGTTATCTTCGAGTCTTCTCACGCCGTCCAAATCTTTTGTCAGCGGCGAGGCGGATGCCACTAAAGGGTTTTTGAGTGTAAGTCCTAAATATTTCGTTCGTAAGCTTGGCATGTTACTCCCCTTTGTCAAATTGGTGTTGCAGATTGCTGTAACGTTTGTAGAGATTCTGCGCCGTATGCGTAGCGGTTTGCAAGAACCTAAGTGCCGCTTCTTTGTCCATTTTCTCTACTATCTTAAAGCGGGTTTCGCCGTACATAAACTCTTTGACGCCTATACTCGGCTCTTTATAATCAAGAATCATAGGGTTTTTTCCCGCCGCCAAAAGTTCGGGATTAAACCTAAAGATAGGCCATAAGCCGCTTTGTACCGCTTTTTTCTGCTGCTCCATCCCGTAACGCAAGTCGTACCCGTGCGCCACGCAGTGGCTATAAGCGATAATGATCGAAGGACCCTCGTACGCCTCGGCTTCCAAAAACGCTTTAGTGGTTGCTTTGTCGTTGGCGCCCAAGCTCACTTTTGCTACGTAAACGTTTTCATAGTTGATCGCCATCGACGCCAAATCTTTTGGCATGCCGGCTTTGCCCCCTGCCGCAAATTTAGCCACCGCACCCGTCATGGTCGCTTTGGACTGTTGTCCGCCCGTATTGGAGTACACCTGCGTATCGAGCACCAGAATATTGACGTTTTTGCCGCTTGCAAGTACGTGGTCAAGCCCGCCGTAGCCGATATCGTACGCCCAGCCGTCGCCGCCTACGATCCACACCGATTTATGCACCAGATAATCGGCAATCTCCAAAAGCTCTTTTGCCTTTGGCATGTCGGTTTTTTGAAGCATCTGTTTGAGGATATTCACGCGCGAGCGCTGTGCGTTGATCTCTTTTTCCTCTTTTTGGGGTGCGCTTACGATCTCTGCGACCAAACCTGCATCCAGTACACTTTTTAACTCCTCTAAAAGGTGGAGCGCTTTATCTTTGTGGGCGTCTATCGCCAAACGGAATCCGAGTCCGAACTCCGCATTGTCTTCAAACAAAGAGTTCGACCATGCAGGACCTCTCCCCTCGCTATTTTTCTTCCAAGGCGTAGTGGGGAGGTTCCCCCCGTAGATCGAACTGCATCCCGTGGCGTTTGCCACGATCATCCGATCCCCAAAAAGCTGCGAAGCGAGTTTAATGTAAGGGGTCTCCCCGCATCCCGGACACGCACCGCTAAACTCAAACAGCGGCTCTAAAAACTGCGACTCTTTGACGCTGCCAAAATCGAGTATCTCCCTTGCGACATACGGGAGCGACTCAAAGAATTCCCACTCTTTGACCCCCTTCTCGCGAAGCGGCAGCTGCGGCGCCATATTGATCGCTTTGAGGTTGGTTTGCGATTTATTTTTGGCAGGGCATACCTCGACGCACAGAGCACACCCCGTACAATCCTCAACCGCAACCGAGATCATGAACATATCCTCTACACCGAACCCTTTTGCTTTTTTGGCATGAAACCCCTCGGGCGCATTTTCAAGCAATGCGTTATCGACCACCTTGGAGCGGATCACCGAGTGGGGGCAGACGCTCACGCACTTGTTGCACTGGATACACACATCGGCGTCCCACACTGGCACCTCTTGGGCGATATTGCGTTTTTCGTACTGCGTGGTGCCCGTAGGCCACGTACCATCATCCGGCATCGCCGAAACGGGGATTGCATCCCCCTTGTACTCGGTGATTTTTTGAATGACGTTTGCGACAAACGTATCGAAATCCCCTTTGAGTGCGGGTTTGAGCTCCTCTTGGCTCGTAATGCGCGCGGGCACCTCAACCTCGAAAAGGTTGGCTAGGGTGTTATCGACCGCCGCAAAATTCATCGCTACGATCTGATCCCCTTTGCCGCCGTAGGTTTTTTTAATGGCATGTTTGATCTTCTCGATCGCTTCATCTCGCTCAAGCACCCCGCTTATGGCAAAAAAGCAGGTTTGCATAATGGTGTTGATACGTGCGCCCATCCCGCTCTTTTTGGCGACGCTGTAGCCGTCGATGGCATAAACTTTAAGCTTCTTTTTGAGTATCTGTTCTTGGGTTACGCGCGGCAGGCTCTGCCACACCTCCTCTTTTGCATAGGGAGTATTGAGCAAAAATACGCCCCCCTCTTTGGCGATATCAAGGATGTCGAGTTTTTCCAGAAACACCGCCTGATGCACCGCCACGAAATCTGCTTTTTGCACAAGGTAGGTCGCTTTGATGGGGTTTGGTCCAAAACGCAGATGCGAAACCGTCATAGAACCCGATTTTTTCGAGTCATACACGAAATACCCCTGTGCATAGTTGGGGGTTTGGGTGCCGATGATCTTGATGGAGTTTTTATTTGCCCCCACCGTTCCGTCCGAACCAAGCCCGTAAAACACCGCTTCAAACTGCCCTTGACTCGGGAGCACGAAATCTTTATCGTAAGCTAAGCTCGTAAAGGTCACGTCATCGTCGATGCCAACCGTAAAATGGTTTTTTGGGTTCTCTTTTGCAAGTTCCTCGAAGATACCGAGGATCATCGCAGGGGTAAACTCTTTGCTTGAGAGTCCATAACGCCCTCCGATCACCTTTGGCATGTGCCCCTCCAAAGAGTCGCGATGCTCAAAAAGGGAGGCGACTACGTCATGATAAAGCGGTTCGCCGATACTTCCCGCCTCTTTGGTGCGATCGAGCACCGCGATCGATGCAACGGTTTTTGGAAGCGAGGCCAAAAACGCCTCCGAAGCGAACGGAAGCGCCAAGCGCACTTTCACCATCCCTACCTTTTCCCCTTGTTTTATTAGATACTCCACGCTCTCCTCGAGAGCTTCCGCACCCGAACCCATCAGCACGATCACGCGCGTTGCATCCTCGGCGCCGATATACTCAAAAAGTTTGTAGGCGCGCCCCGTGAGCGAAGCGAATTTGTCCATCTGCTCTTGGAGGATGCGCGGCACCTCTTTGTAGTATTTATTCACCGACTCTCTCCCTTGGAAATAGACATCGGGATTTTGGCTCGTACCTCGAAGAACGGGGTTGTCGGGAGTCAGGGCACGTTTTTTATGGCATGCCACAAGTTCGGGATCGATCATCGCTTGCAAAACGCTCTCATCGAGTATCTCTATTTTGCTTACCTCGTGCGAGGTACGAAACCCGTCGAAAAAATGCAAAAACGGGATACGCGATTTTAAAGAAGCAGCTTGGGAGATAAGCGCGAAATCGTGCGCTTCTTGAACGGAGTTTGAGGGCATAAGGGCAAAACCGCTCTGGCGCACCCCCATAACGTCTTGATGATCGCCGAATATCGAGAGCCCTTGTGCGGCAAGACTGCGCGCGGCTACGTGAAAAACGGTCGGGGTAAGCTCCCCCGCTATTTTATACATATTGGGGATCATCAAAAGCAATCCTTGAGAAGCCGTAAAGGTGGTGGTAAGCGCCCCCGCCTGCAATGCCCCGTGCACCGCGCCGCTGGCACCCCCTTCACTTTGCATCTCATACACCTCGGGGATAGAGCCGAAGATATTTTTCTGTTTTTTAGCGCTGTACATGTCGCTAAGCTCCCCCATCACCGAAGAGGGGGTTATGGGATAGATCGCTATCACCTCGTTTATCTTGTGCGCTACGCGCGCTACCGCTTCATTGCCGTCAACCGTCTCGTATATCTTTGCCATCTGCGATCCCCTGATTCATAATATTTCACCGATTATCATCACAATTTAATCGTAATTAAACTACACTATAATTACACACAAAAAGTTAAGAGGAACTAAAATGGAAAATATCCACGCCGACATACTCATCATAGGTGCAGGACCCGCTGGGCTCGTAGCGGCAAACACCGCGCATGAGAACTACCCCGACAAAAAAATAATTATCGTTAAAGAATACGAAAAAAACCAAGTGCCCTGCGGTATCCCCTACGTTTTTGGTCCTACGCTGGGCGACGTGGAAAAAAACGCCATGCCATGCGGCGCACCGAGTCCCAACCTCGAGGTGCGCGTCGAGACCGTTACGCAAGTAGATATCGAGGCAAAAACCGCCGCATCCTCAAAAACCCTCTATTCGTTCGACAAACTCATTTTCGCAACGGGCTCGATCCCTTTCGTGCATCCGAGTTTTAAAGATGCCGTGGCGCTTGAAAACGTATTTTGTATGGGCAAATCCTACGACGAGGTGAAAAAGATCCAAGAATATGTCGCGGATAAAGAGCATATCACCGTCATAGGAAGCGGTTTTATCGGCGTAGAGGTCGCAACCGAACTCGCAAGCGTAGGGAAAAAAGTCACCATTATCGGGGGAAGGCATGTGCTTGCAGGCTCGTTCGATGAAGATATGGCGATCCAAGCCGAAGAGATTATGAAGCAAAAGGGGGTAACCCTCGTTTTAGGGCAACATGCCAAAGAGATCCGCAGTGAAAACTCCTTGGCATGTAGCGTTGTTCTCTCCGACACCACCCAAATAGACACCCAAGCGATTATCCTTGCAACGGGGTATAAACCAAACACCTCTCTTGCCGCCGATGCAGGGCTAAAACTCGCCCGTTACGGCGGTATCTGGGTCGATGAGTATATGCGCACCAAACACAAGGATATCTTTGCCGTGGGTGATTGCAGCGGCAGACGCGATTTTATCACCCGCGACCCCTCCAAGGTGATGCTCGCCTCCACCTCGGCAGCCGAAGCCAGAGTGGCGGGAAACAGCCTCTATGCGCTTAAAACCCTCAAGGGTTTTAACGGAACCATCGCTATCTTCTCAACCATGATCGGCGATCGCGCTTTTGCGAGTGCGGGGGTAACCGAGGCTAGAGCCCAAGAGGAAAAAATCGACTGCGTCAGCGGCTTTTTTGAAGGGTTTAACCGCCATCCCGCAACTATCCCCGACGCTTCGAAGCAGTCGGTAAAACTGATCGCCATGAGAAACAGCGCTCAGATCATCGGCGGTCAGGTGATCGGAGGCAAAGAGGCGGGAGAGATTATCAACATCATCGGGCTCGCCATCGAAGCAGAACTCACCCTCCACCACCTTATCTCGCTCCAAATCGCGACCCAGCCCTTGCTCACCGCCGCACCGACGAACTACCCCATCGTTAAAGCGGCGCAAAACGCACTAAAAAATAGCTGATACCGTCGTGATCCACCCTAGGACGACAAGGGGTCCTAGGAGCGCGGTCGCGATTCCAAGAATCAAAAAATCTTTTGCCGCAATCTTTTTGCTCGCGTACACGATAGCATTGGGCGGCGTCGAAACAGGCAGACTCATGGCAAACGAAGCGCTGAGTGCAACCGTGATAACGGCTATCGCGCTCCCCTCTTGCGAAATACCCGTCGCTACGGCGATAACGATAGGGAGCATAATATTCGTCGCGGCGGTATTGCTCATAAAGTTAGATATTACTACCACGATATACGCAAAGATAAGCACGACGAAAAATATCTGCATATTCTCGACGTTCACAAGCGATGCGAACCAAAGGTCAAGCCCCGTTTTTGAAACCGCGAGTCCAAGGCTCAAACCGCCTATAATCAAGATAATTACGTCCCACCGTATCTGGCAGATATCGTCCGCATCCAAGATCCCGAAAAGGGTAAAGCCGATGATGGGGATAAGCGAAACCACGGTGGTAGGAATATGGTGCAGCGGACCCGTGAGCCACAGCAAAATCGTGATCGAAAAAATCGCAATGGTGACGTTTTTTTTCCAGCTTGGCACCGTAGGGATTTTGGAAAATCTTTTGGTCGAATCGTCAAAATGCTCCACCTCTTTGATACTTGTAAGATCGATAAAAGGCTCGTTGGAGGGGTAAAGTTTTAAGATCAAGAGGCGCAGAAGAAGCACGACGATGAGCGAGGGCACAAGCGCATACCCCATCCAGCCGATGAAAGAGGGAGCGCTTTCTCCCAAAATACCCACCGCTATAGCATTGGGCGGCGTGCCTATAATAGTCGCCATGCCGCCGAGATTGGCGCCGATAACGACGGAGAGAAGCATCGCTTTTGCAAAAGGGTTGGAGGGTTTGACATGTAAAAGCAGCGGTGTGAGTACCGTCATCATCATCGCCGCCGTCGCGGTATTTGAGATAAACATCGAAAGTACGAAGGTGACCGCGATAAGCCCGCTCACAATATTTTTTGGTCTGCCTCCGACGACGAAGAGAACCTTTTTGGCAAGCCAAAGATCGAGTTTGGTTTTCGAAGCCGCGCTCGCCATTATAAACCCTGCCAAAAACAAAAAGATAAGCGGCGAAGACCAAGGTTTGAGATAATATTCCCACTCTTTCGAACCGCTTGAAAACTCAAGATCGCTAAACCCCAAAAGCACGATCTCCAAAGCTATCACCAGCAAAGAAACCGCAAAAGCGGGGATCGCCTCGCTGATCCAAAGCCCCGCGGCAAAAAGCAAAATAAAAAGGGTACACACCCCCTCCCGAGATAATGCGTATTCGGGGATACATGCCACGATAAGCGCCCCAAATAAAGAGAGGAAAAACATCACAAAAGAGTCACGCAGCGATATGCGGTGCAGCTCGTCAAAAAATTTCTTCAAATGTCTTCGGGTATCCAACATGCCATAGCCTTTACGTAAAACGAGATTGTAACTCGCTAAAAAATTTTCTTCAAGATGCCCCTCATACGCCGGCATCTAAAAAAGTGACTCTATTTCTTCCGTTTTCTTTTGAAAGATAGAGTGCTTCATCGGCTCTGGCGACGAGCGTATCGGTTGATTCCGTTTTAGCATAGAGCGTTGCCCCTATGCTTGCGGTTATATGTTCGACCGTTTCAAAATGGCTTTGTTCTATCTTTGTGCGCAAGTTCTGTGCAAAACTCAGAAGCGACTCTTTCGTGGCATGAGGCACGATAATAATAAACTCCTCGCCGCCCCACCGTCCGACGATATCGCTCTTTCTAGAATTTTTTTGCAAAATAGACGCGAACGTCTGCAACGTAACGTCTCCCGCATGATGCCCGTAGCGATCGTTTACTTGTTTGAAATGGTCTATGTCGAGCAAAACAATCCCGAATGCCGCACCGTAGCGGTCTGCGAGGTCTTTGTTGACCCCAAGCATCACATCAACCTTATGGCGGTTGTAAAGGTTCGTCAGCCTATCCGTAACCGCCATCCTCTCAAGCTCTTTTTCATACGCGACGTTTTGGGTGATATCTCTCGTCAAACCGATAAAACGCATCTCGCCCGTCTCCTTATCGACGACCAAGCGGGAGTTAACCTCCGTCCAAACCGTAGAGCCGTCCTTGCAGGACTGCTCTACACGCACAATCTTCATCATCGGGGTCTCTCCGCGTCCTACGGTTTCGATACTTGCTGCCATGGCGCTTATCACATCCTCGCGCGATCCCTCGCAAATAAGCTCTTCAAAGGTTTGAGACATCACCTCCTCTACGCTAAATCCGCGCAGTTTTGCAACCGAGGGGCTAACATAGACAAATCCCCCATCGACGTTCATAACCCATACTACGTCATCCATATTTTCCGCAAGCCATTCGTACTGTTTATACGCGTCGTTTAGCTCTTCATTTTTGCGCTGGATCACCTTATTGAGTTTGTGTATCTCGTAATATCTCCACATGCCAAACAAAACAAGCAATAATGCGACCGCGGCTATTTTATACAACAGCGCATAATCGTTGTTCTCTGCAAACTTCACGGCAAGCCATTTGTCGTAGAGTGCTTGAATCTCCCTCTCCTCTATGCTCTCCAAAGCTTTTTGCATAATCGTTTTAAGGAGCGGTTCGTCGTTTCTCGTAGCAATACGCAGCGACCACTCCTCGTCGAACTTTCCTCCAATCTTCACATCGGTCACGCCCTCTTCGCGAAGGGTATAGGCAAGCGTTATCAAAGGTTCAAGATGTCCGGCAACCTTCCCTTCCCTCACAAGAGCGATCCCCTCTTTAAGATTTGCAACTTCGATAATATCTATGCGGGGGTATTGCATTTTAATCAGTTCAACGAAAGCATACCCTTCGACCAAAGAGAGTTTTTTCCCCTCCATCTCCTCAAGGTTATCGACAAAAACCTCACTGCTTTTGGTCGCAATCACCATCGGGGACGACGCATACGCGCTGCTAAAATCCAGAATGGCTTTACGGCTTGGAGTCTCCATAGCCATCGGGAACATATCGCATTTTCTCTCGCGTGCTAACGCCATGCTCTTCACCCACGTATCACTCGGCACTAGCTCAAACTCCAAAGCGGTTTTTTCCTTTATAAGCTCGAGGATATCTGCCGCCATCCCGACATGTCTCCCCTCTTCATCGATCGCTTCCAAAGGGAGCCAATTGGGATCGACGCAAATCTTTATGGACTTTTTATCTTGGAGGTACGCATTCTCCTGTGGGGTTAAAGAAAACTTGCCCGCCGCTTCGTAAAGCAAGGTATCAACGGTGACATTGGTTTTGTACATGCCAAGAAGATTGTATATATCAAGAAGCCTCTGGATTTTCTCTTTTTCTATAACGCCCAGCTTTTTACCCGTTGCATAGGTCAATTGTTTTAGGATTCTTGCTTCATAGAGCAAAGCTCCCTCCGATTTGTTTTGGGTATTGTATTTTTTAAGGATCACCTCTACGGTTTCATCGATATGCTCAAAAGCATATTTCCAACCCTGCAAAGATGCCCGTCGAAAATTCTCGACGAGATGGGGATACTCATGAAACTCTTTTTTAGAGGTAAATAACATATCGCTGTAAAAATCGAATCCATAATCTTTGGGGTTCCAAACATCGTATGCAATCCCCTGCTTCTCGAGCGTATAGAGTTCATTTGAGAGATACCAAGCTGCTATGTCGGTAGTTCCATCAAGAAGGCTCTGGACTTGAAACGTAGGCTCTTGGATCTTCATAGCATCAAACGTTAACCCGTTGGCGTAAAGCATCGAAACAAATGCCGTATTTTGCCTTGATTCGGCATCGATCATGATTTTTTTATTTTTAAAATCTTGTATCGACTTGATACCCGAGGATTTTAGGCTCACCAAAACATACGGGGAAGATTGGAAGATCGCACTCAAAAATACGATATCGTTCGTAGTGACGGCATCGAGCACGGTTCCTGAGTAGCCTATTGCAAATGTGTGTTTATTTTCGGTCACGCTTTTACTAAGCTCTACCGTATTGTTGTATTCGAGTATATGTACGTCAAGTCCCGCATCTTCGTAAAAACCTTTCTCTTTTGCCATGTAATAACCGGCAAATTCAAACTGATTTTTCCAATTTAACTGAAGAGAAACTTTTTCTAAAGAGGTGCTCTCTGCTAGAGCGGGAACGACGGATAAAAATATAATGAAGAACGATACGACAAATAGCTTCACACACCCTCTTTATTGTTATGTTTATGCTGTTTTAAAAATTGCGTTATTGTAGCATAGGTGAGCTGTATATCCCTTACACGACTGTTTCGTTGTGTCTCTCCGGCGTAAAAGAATAGTTGGCTCTAGCGCGAGAATGTGAGACTCTTATTTGATTTAGTTTTGGATGGAAATTTAAAAAAAGGATTTTGTAAAAGAAGATGGTGCGATCGAAGGGATTTGAACCCTTACACCTGTTGGCACTACCCCCTCAAAACTGTGTTTTACATAACTTATTTTTTGAATAATATCTCTAAAAATGCCTATTATAGGACTTAATAGAGTTTACTCCATCCCTTTGATTACATCAAAAAGGGTAATATAAGTTACATAACTTTTTACATAACCTTTTAGTTATGTAAAAATAAGTTCATTTTATCTGATGTTTTAACTTCTTTATACCCCATCTGTTTATACCCTTTCATACGCTTTGTAAAGCTTGATCTGAGCATAGGTGTTAGTTCATCTACAAAGTCAATTGCTAAACATTTTTGACCACGTCTACCAATACGTCCTAGATATTGAACTATACGACCAGAAAAAGAAATAGGCATTGTTAGAACAATAGTATCTAAATGTGAAAAATCTATTCCTTCACCGATATAACTACTTGTTGAGAGGATTACATTAGCTGTTTGAGATTCTTTTAAAGCCTGTTTTTGAATTTTTGCAGGCATACCACCATGAAGAAGTGTAGATTTTATATTTTTTGCATCCAACAGATGATATAAAATATTCAAGTGTTCAATCCTATCACTTAGTATCAAAACGTTTCTATCTTTTATTTTTTCAACTTCCTCAACAATCTGTTTGTTTCTATCAAAGTCTTCCACTAGTTCATTTAAAATCAGTGCAAAATCATCTTGTAGTGCTTCAAACTCAGTTTTTATTGTGATAAGTTCATGAATCTTTTCAGCTTGTCGTTTTTCTTCATAGGCTATATCTCCACACTGCATAAACATAATTGGATGCATCCCATCTTTTCTTTTTGGAGTAGCACTAAGACCAACCACATATTTACCGCTAAATCTCTTTAATGGCACTTCAAATGAAACAGCTGGAATATGGTGCACTTCATCAATAATAATTTGAGAATACTCTTCAATAAGTTCAGGTCTGTTTTTGAGTGACTGCAGAGTTGCAATATCTATTTTAGATGTTAGCTTTTTCTTTCCTTTACCAAGTTTACCTATCTCTTTTATATTTATATCAAAATATTCAGATAATCTTTCAGCCCATTGATCTAACAAAGTCGTTTTATGTATCAAAATAAGTGTATTGACTCTTCTTTTAGCGATAATCGCTGAAGCAATAGCTGTTTTACCAAACCCAGGAGGTGCAATAAGAAGTGAATAATCTTGTTTGAGCATTTTATTGAATGCATTTTTTTGCTCATCTCTAAGTGCTAAAGAAAAATTAGGTTTATCTATCTTTTTGTTTATTCTTTTATCTTCAATAAATAGATTTGCATTATTTTTTGAAAACAGTTGTTTAACTTGTCCAACTAAACCTCTTGGTAAAATGATATATCTTTCATTCATATCATACAAAGAGATAATCCTTGGTGTATTAAAAGTTGACTTTCGAAGGTTCTGTCTTATAAAAAACTCTGGATTAGCAAAGGATGCCAATCTTTGCAGAGTATGTAAAAGTGATTTTGATAATTCCAATTTTTCAATATATAGTGCTTCGAATAAAACAGCTTTTGTATTTTGAGGAAATTTCAGTGGTGCTTTTCTTTTTATCTCCCATGGCATTAATGACTCTTCATCTAATCCGTTTGAAATAATATTTTCTCTAACAATGATATTTAGCTGGTAAGCTGAAAGCTTTTTTGCAGTTTTTAGTACATCCCATTGATCATTAAACGGTTGCATAGTATCAATATCTATAAAAACGGTTTTATTTTCACTACGTGAACCAAAATGAAGTGGTAAGGCTACAAGATTTCCAAGTGCATCAGGTGCTACAAAGTCTTGATTTGGAAACATCCTATCATAACTTCCCATATCAATGCCATCACTAATATCCATAGCTTTGGTTACAAGTATATCACCCAGTTTTCTTGCATCACTTGCTTTTACAAGATTTTCAAAGAAAAACCATATGTGAATACCATTACCAGATTTTGAGATTTCAAACAGCGGAATTAAGTGTAATTCATCACATATCTTTTTAATAGCCCTTGCATCATCTATAAAAGATTGTTTATCAAGATCAAGCACTAGAAATTTTGCCATTGTCTGATTGACAACTGCATATGTACCAAGTCGAATTTTACCCTCTAAGTGGCTTTGAATAATATTATCATCTATTGGAATGTAATCAGTACCTCTAAAAGTATAAGCCACTGGAGAATAACCTTTTTTAGTTCCTTCCTTATTTATCCAATATTTTGCATAAACATCTTCTCTGCCAATAAAAAGGGATTTGAATAAAGCTATCTTTTGAGATTTTGTAAAAGGTGAGAGCTTTTCAATAAGCTTTTTGGTTTCAATTATCTCATATTCAATGTTTTGCTTTTGAGATTCAAGATAGTTTAGCTTGCTATAGAGGTCTTGTATTTGCATAATATTTAAAGGTTGTTTATTTCAACTTCAAGTTTTTTCAATATCTCAATTATCTCTTCAAACGCTAACTTCTTATCAAAGATCATATGCTCCATTGCTTTATAGTCTTTTTTAAGTTCTTCAAGGCGATAATCTTCTGGAATCAGTTTTAAAGTGCCAACTTTGGCAGTGTCATAATTAGCCCAATTTACGGGGTAAAACTTCTTTTTAAATTCAACCACTTTTTCTAAAAGCTCAATTTCTTCAAAAGCATTATCTTTGACAGCTGATTTCGCCATAATAGCTAAATCATAGTAGTGTCTTGAATATCTAAGTGGCATAGGTTTTGACTCATCTCTATGAACCTCTTGATGTAGAATTGTTGCTTTCTCCCAAAATGTTCTGTGTGCTACTATTGCATTAACACTACATTTTGATTTATCAAAAAGTTGCGGGAAGTATTCTGATGCATAAGAACTTATCTCATAAGTATCTGATGGCAACCAAGCAGCTAAAGGACCGATTTCTAATAAAATTTGTGGTCTTAGATATTGATCATCAAAGGCAGCTGGATAATTTATATTGATATTATGTTCATCATCTTCATTTATTTCACAACTACAAAACGGTGCTAATATTTCGGATATAATTGGCAATAACGAATCCTTAATATATGTTTTAGCACTTTCATTCACTCTCTTATTATATTTGTCTTGTTTGTTTTTAGTTCTTTTATCATTTGGATTATCTGCTGATACAAGGTTCCAATCAAGTATAAGATCAATATCTTCTGAAAATCTTCCAATAAGATCAAATACTTTAGAGAGGGATGTTCCACCTTTAAACATCAAAATGTTGCTTAATCTTTCATCGCTAAATATCTTATCTAATGTCCAAACAACCCAAAAATCTTTTTCAATGATTGCATTAGTAGTATGCATCATTCTTGCTGTTTCGCTAAATAACTCTTTTCTATCTTCTGTCGATAAATTAGCTACCTTATCCATTTTTACAAACCTCTTTAATTGTTTCATAAATCCAAACGGTTGATGTTTTTGTATCTTTTAAAATTTTCTCATACATATTATTGTCAATTTGATCTCTTATTTTTTTAATGACTTTATCATCGATATTTTCTTTGCCTAGTGTTTTAAGTGCTTGAACAATTAAGGAACTCTCCTTATATTTAAAACCTATGTTTTTTAATGCTGATTTTTTAAATTCAATTACACTGTCATCATTGAGTTTATATTTTTTATTTGGACCATCACTATAATAGATATAAGAAGCTGGAATTTGAGTTGATAAGCCTAATAGGTTTAATGCAGTATCTCCACTCACTTCAATTCGCCAATTAAATTTTCTGGCATACGCAAGTGCTACTTGCTCAATATCAGGGCTTAACTCTTTTTTTAGCAGTTCACTATATTTTGGATAATCATATATTCCACGAGCTACTCTTCGTATTTTTTTACTTTTAGTTAAATCTGATAATACACTATCGGCTTCTTGTCTTGTAAACTTACCAAGTAAATCGCTGGATGAGAATGCCCACCCCCTCTTGTGACCAGCAATAAAGTAAAATACCTTTTCATAAAGCTTCATAAGACCTCTATACTTTTTATTTTTCCAGAAAAAAGCATAACATTTTCTGGATTTATAATTTCTTTTGTAGCATAATAGCATATATCAAATATGACTTATATTATAAGATTAATTAATCAATTAGATAAAAGGTTAAGCAGTGCATAGTAGAATTACAAAGTAATTCTACTATGCACTATAAACAAAAGCAAATTCTTCTTTAATTTAACATTATTTAGGAAGTGTTTTAGACTGTGAGTAATAACATAACTTCCATAAAAAAGTTTTACATGTTTAACAAATATTTTTTGTAAAATATATAGTAAGAAAGTAAGGTTCCAAGGATGTGAGTCTTTGAAATTTTTAGAAAAAATAAGTCCGACAAAGCACTTATTTTAGGGGTTTAAGCACTAAAATAGTCACAGCTTTAAAAATTATGCCCTCAAAACTGTGTTTTACATAACTTATTGTTTTAAAATATTTCTTTAAATCCTGTAATATAGGACTTTATAGACTTTACTCCATCCCTTTAATTACATTAAAAAGGGTAATATAAGTTACATAACTTTTTACATAACCTTTTAGTTATGTAAGTTTACTGCTCTAATTCCTCGAAATATGGTCTAATCATTTTAATACTTTCAGGTTTTAAATTCTGCTTTCTTGGGAATAAAAAGCCAATAGTGTAATCATATATTGTCCACAATATCCTACGACTTAAGCTTGCCTCTTTGTCATATGAAGTTTCCTCTATTGGAAAGAACAAGCTATCTTGATAAAACTCTATAACTTTAGGAATGTTTACAGCATCCAACAGGATAAATCTTCCTCCAACTGCATAATGTAAGTCATCAATAGTTTCAATTGCATCTTCAAGAATATATTCACCTATTTTTGTCGCTTGGTATTGATCTGACTTACCTAATTGACCAATTAAAAAACATGGAATTGACTTTGTATCATCTTGATAACCATCAAGCATTTTAATAACTTCTCTGGAGATACCATCTGTATGTAATGTACTAATAGCAACTGTAAAATAAGCTGCCACAGTTTTTGTTTCATTATCTATATACAGATATGTTCTTGATCTTAAATGTTTCTCAAATATCAATGCTTTTTTATGAAGAAAATCTTGTAAATCAAGATTTCTTGTACAAGGAAATGTTTGTAAGAGTTCTCTAACTTTTCTCTTTGATGAGCTTTGTTCTATTAGTTCAGAAAGCTGATATAGTGAAAAAGTATCATCAAACTCACCTCTTGTCATTAATGAGCTATCCTATACTAATTCACTAATAGCTATCTTCTTGTTTGCAGTTCTTTTTATTGAAGTACGCTTACGAGCATTAAATGTTTTAACCCTCTCTAAGCTCTCTTTAGAAAAGGCTTTACGAACAAGGTTTTCATTTTCAGCCTTTAAAACAATTGGTTCTAAAAATGCTTTTGTCATAAATCCTCCTTTTCAATTAATTGCATTATTCTAACATAAATCGGCATTTTTTTCAATTATGTTTCATCTTCTCTTTCAAAAAGTAAAATACATGGATCATTTTGGGGTGTTAAAATAGTGACCATACTTTTACCTCTTGTAATACTAACCCTCAAATTTTGTCTTGACTGAATATTATCATATTCAGGATTGTTATTTCTTACAATTCTATCAGCATTAGACACTATTTTTCCTTGAGCATAATTTGGCCAACCTTCAAATATAATTACTGCATCAAACTGCTTTCCTTTTGCTTTATGCATATTCATCACAACCACTCCAGTTTCTGGTTTTTTTGTAGTTGCAAAATGTTCTTTAACAAATGATTCTCGAATCAATTTTAATGCATTTGTATATGCACCAGTAGTGCGCCAATCATCTGAAAGTATTTGTCGTAATGTATCACCGCGTTTTAACAATCGAAGATTTCGTGCCTCATACGCCACATCTTTTAATCTTTTACATTCACTATTTTCTAACTTATTTCGTAAAACTTGCCAATCTTTATCTGGATTACCCGTAAATTGTAAGTTACAAATTTCGGAATAAGTTTCTAAAGTTTTCACAAGGATACTTCCTTTTGAAATACTCTTACCTTCTGCTTTTCTTTTATGATATGAGTGAAAAGCTTTTTGAATTCGTTCAGCCTCAGCTATACTTGTTTTTGTAGGGGAAGACCCACCTTTTCCTAAAAAATAATTTATAAGTAATTCAATGAACTTTTCAAAATAAAACTCCTCATTTAATGGTTGCAATAAATATGCAATTAACTCAGCGCTTAACACAATTGCCTCTATATCAATGACTGCACTATGGTTGATTATTGGCAATTTAGCAGGAGGAGAATGTAAATTTTCAGAAACTAATCTAGTCATTTTTTTTGTTGGAACTAGTATCGCAAGAGACCACGATGGGTTACCTGCTTTTATTAAAGTTTTTCGTATCTCTAAAACATTGGTAATTAAACTTGTCCATGCTTGATTTTTATTTCCCCTAAATGTTTTTCTATAAATACCTAGATACTTTTCTTGATTAAAATTACCCGATAAAACATCATTTCCAAATAAAGCTATATCAGTACCTTTACTTCGATGATTTGCACTACTTAAATCAAAGATTTTTGGACAAAATGTTTCTTCAAAATGTTTTAATCTTTCAGGATCAGCACCAATCCAATCGTATATTCGTTGTTCTGGGTCAGCCAATGCAATTACTTCACAATAATTGTATAAAGTTTTAATCAGGTTCCATTGATCTGTACTAGTATCTTGAAATTCATCCAATATAATAACAGGATACTTAGTTGCTATGATTGTTCTTATGCGATTACTACCTAACAGTATTTCTGTAACAAAATAAGCAAATAGATCAAAACAAATCAAACCTTCATCTTTTGCTAAACGTTTAAGTTCAGATTTTTCCCTATATTTTTTCTCTTTAAATTCTTTCGCTGTAAGTTTAGAATTGGCTCCATATTCTTTCCTAATGGTAGAGAGTGCAATAGCTTCATTAGAAGGAGTCAATATAGAAATTTTTCTTGGTAACCCAATCAAATATCCATAAGTTTTTAAGATCTGCCAAAAAAATGAATGATAGGTCTCTACCTCAATTCTTTTCTTAGACTTATTTTCTATATCATGTTCATTTTCAATAGCTTCAACAACACGTGATATTGTCGCACGTGCAAAACTTAGAAACAATACTTTTTTTTCCTGACAAACAAAACCTTCCAATAATTTAGCAGCTTTAAATATAGAAATAGTCGTCTTTCCAGACCCCGGTCCACCTATTACTAAAAGATTCCCAGTAGTATTTAAAATTGTATTTTGTTCTTCAGTTAATTTCATTATTCAGATTCAACACCCTCATGCTCTTTTATATCAACAAGTTCTTCTACAATATCTTGATGAGAATCACAAATCTTCCTTAAATCCAAACAAACATCTTTGATCCATTGTGGAATATCTGAATCATTACATTGAACAAGTAAATCTGCAACCGTTCCTTCTGCCTTTGTCTTTTTAAAATAGAGTTTTAATGCTTCTATTGGTTCTTCCTCAGGATTAGAATATTTTTTTAAAATATTTTGTGGCCAATCTACTGTTTGACAATAATTTTTTAAAGCTTCTTCAGTCGTGTACTTAATTACTAAATCCTCAAAACCTTTTTCATCATGCATATACAATTTATCTACTTCTGCCTCAATCAATGCCTGTTTCTCTTCACTTTGTTTATCACAAATTGCAAAAACAGTCTTTCCTAAATCCTTATAAAGCTTTGCTAAACTTGGAATACTATCCTCACCCCCTGCATCAATAGTACAAATTCCCATGGCTTCTAAAGAAATATATTGTTCATAATTTTGTTCTTCCAGTCGTCGGCTAACTGCTGGTAAAGATGCTGCTTCCGTTGCACCTTCAGCAATCATAACACGTCTCGAAAGAAGCCCTTCACAAAAACGTGTTCTAAATTCTTGTCTATAACGTTTTAACTTAACACTAGGTGGTAATATAATTGGATGTTGCTTTAACTTACCGTCATTATCACGTGACAATACAAGAGTTTCATCTACATCAAACTCTTCAAGAACATATGGTGAATGAGAAGTAAACAATGCCTGTGTTGATAATTTTCTAATTTCATGAATAATCCGTTTTTGTGCATAAGGTGGAACTGCTATTTCTGGCTCTTCCATAGCAAAGATAACATTCTGCTTATCCTCAGCAATCTGTGATAGCATTGCTAAAACAAGCATATTAATTGTCCCTGTCCCCTGTCTATAAAATGGTGCTGAATGGATACTATCCTCACCCGTAGCTATAAATGGTGTTATTACTTTTCGAAGGTGTTCTCTTGTTAAGTTTGATATTTTTAAGTGAGGTTCAATCCCCCATTCTTTTGGTACATACTTTTTTAAAGCATTATTGATGCTTTCTAAGACTTCCGAAATTCCTAGTTCTGGATTAGTAGCTACAGAAAATGATGCAATATCAGTTAAAGTTGACTCCCACATTTTGGGTCTAATTTCCTTTAAGCGCATAATTATGTCTAATAAACTTCCTCTTTCAAGACTTAAAGCTCTAGCACCCGTTCTTAGTGTCCGCAAATATAAAAAGCCACATAATTGTTTATCTTTTTTATTAAAGTGCTGTGGTGTTATCCCTTCATCAATTGAGCGTGTATAAAAAGTTTTACCTTCGAAATCATCCTCATCAATATTGTAGTTACCAACAAAGGTCACTCGTATTGCTTCTGTTATTACTTCCTCATCCACACCACTTGGATTTGGTGTCTCATATAAAGTGTTTTCAGCTGTATTCCAGAATTCAATATAGTCTCCAAATCGAGCAATTTGTTCTTCTGATAAATCAATTATTGTTACAGAAATTATGATTTTTTCAATTTCAGGTTCACTGCTATCATCTGATACATTAATATATTTCCCTTGATAAAAGTCATGTTCATCTATTACAGGAAATCGATTTAATCTATCTGGCCCCAAAGCTAAATCTATTGCTTCCAAGATAGTTGTTTTACCAGTATTATTGTCACCAATTAATACTGTATGTTTAGGAAGTAAAATAGAGGCTTTTTTTATACCTCTAAAATTTTCAATTTCAATTCTTGAAAGTTGCAATGTAAACACCTCTTTTATTCAATATTTTGTCAATTATAACGAAACATAATATTTTTTTTGTAAAATAACTACATAACTTTAAACATAACCAATAAAAATGGATAGAATAAGTGGCAAGAAAAAACAAGCTAAAAAATACAAAATACCCTAGTATAAAAGAACTTGAGATGGCTGATGGCTCAAAAAACCATATTGCTATTTTCTCTCATAACGGTACTCGTTACGGGGAGCGTAACTTAACAAAGTTATTTGGCGTTAGATCTGCCAAACAAGCATTTGAACAACTTCAAGAGATCAAAAGTGAACTCTCAAAAGGGATAGATGTTTTTGGAAGTAAATCTGAAAAGGTTGATGATTTAGTTGTTGCGTATCTTAGTAAAAAAGATGAAGGATACAGAAAAACATCTGAGTGGACTTACAAAAAGCATATCCAACCTGTGATTGGTCATCTTATGATAAATAAGGTCTCTAAAGATCATTTAGAAAAGATCAAAAAAAATATGGAAGATTCTAAATTGGCAAAATCAACCATAAAAAAAGTAAGAACTATTCTACATCCAGTATTTCAAGAAGCTTATCAAAATGAAGTAGTGAGGAGAAATGTTGTAGAACAAGTCTCTATGGGTGGTGATTCAGTCAAACCTGAATTGACTGATAGACTTAATGAACCACTTATTGATGCTATTAGAAAAATTTACAACAGTGCACTCAAACAAGCCAATAATTATAATGCTATGTTTTTGATTTCAATTATGTGTGCTAGAAGATTTGGCGAAATTCTTCAATTAAGATACGAGGACATTGTTAATGGTGTTGTTCATGTAAGAGCTGGTACAACCAAAACTTTTAAAGATAAAAATCCTGAAACGGTTGCAGAAAAATACCCTTTACCAAAAGAAGTGTTGGATCTTATTGGTATTGGAGAGGGAGAAATTTTCAAGTTATACAATAGAACCTATTCTGATAAGTATGCCCAAATGATAGATCTTGGAACTAAACTAAAATTAAAACCTCTTGCAGAAAAGCACCCTATTAGATCTCACGATAATAGAAATTTTTTACTCAGTATACAAAGTAAAAAGTTTGGTATTGATTTTGTAGGAACAGCTTGCCTAAGTCATACAAATAAAAAAGCTGATATTAATGCAAGATACCATTCAATCGAATTTGATGATGTTGTTGAAGTTTTTGAAGACTACTGGGAAAAATTAAGGGGTAATGTCAACTAACTGTTTTGTTACAACATAAAATTATCAATTAGATGATCATTATATGGTCGCTTTTTTCTTTTGTTTTTTAAAACAAGAAATACAATAATAATAATACTTACTGAAACTGTCGAAAAGAGTAAAAAACTAGACATTTAACATCCTCTTCATATTTTCAAGTCGTTGAAGCATATAGCTAACACTTCTACCTTTTGAACTTTGCAGAATATACAAAAGTAACTGATATTCGTTAATTATGTTTTTGTCTTTCATAGCTAAATTGTAAATCAGTCTCACTAAAAAAATGATTTATATTTCAAACTGCAAAATAAACTTCATCATCAGGCGATTTACCAAATAGGTTTGTTTTTAGTTGTAACTTTTCAAATAGATCTATAAAGTTTTTCAACTCTTTTTGATCGCCGCTATTTTTACCTTTGATAACTTTTTGGATTTCTGAAAAGTTGATCTTAACATCAGTATCATCCCAAATAATCTTTGGGTTTAGTTTGGATCTTTTTTTAGAATTTTTATCAACTGGGATAAATCCATCAGGTTTCAGGTGTAACAGTTTGTTTCTATACAAATAGATAATTGCCCAAAAGTAATTAAACTGATTTTTGGTCAACATTATTTGGTTTCCTTGATCGTCAACAAATATACTGTGAGAGTAAATTGTTGGTATATTTAGTTCGTGTCTTTGCATTTTATAACTCCTTGCAAAATAGTGTAATTCATAACGATGTAGGATCTAATACCCATCAATGTATGTGGTGATACACCGCTATGTTTTATTCATTTTACAAAATGTAAAAACATTCCCTGTGATGTAAAAATAAAATTATCAAAGTCCCTAAATTACAGTGTTTAGAAGGGGTAAAATGATACCGTCAAAAATTTTCTGTAAATTCCTCATCAACTTCATTTTGTTGTTCCAAATCTTCCCACGAAACATATTTTCTCTCAAGCCACTTAGCATTGGTGTCAACAGCTAGAGGCACTAGCAGACG
>Ga0265295_1002475_pt1 | contig 29210 bp, 17 predicted proteins | sample Munlansysbiofilm_FD_192503 | JGI IMG/M metagenome (GOLD analysis project Ga0265295, IMG submission 192503) | Leachate microbial communities from a municipal landfill in Southern Ontario, Canada - Methane capture system biofilm | ecosystem: Engineered > Solid waste > Landfill > Unclassified ... | reverse complement strand
AATATGTTCAGCATTTACTTCACCCGATAAATCAAAGGGCAATTCCCCTTCTTCAATCCGGCTAATGATGCCGTTGTCAATCAATACATTTCCTATATAAGAACGCCCTTCATTAATGAGCGTGGCACCGGTAATCAGATATCTCTTATTCATACAAAATTCTTTTTGGTTCCACGAAAGTAGTTGATAAACCAGTAGTGAGTTATGAGTTCTGGGTTCCTGGTTCTGAGTTTTGGGTCTCCCGAATCGCTGCGCTCTCGGGATTTCGCTATGCTCAATTTGGTCTTTGGAATTTATTCTGTAATTCTTCCCTTCTCCCCTTCTCTCCTTTGCTCCGTCCCCCCGTCTCCTTCTTTAGTTTTTGGTCTTTAGTCTTTGGTCGGGAAGCTTTGGGAAGAAATTCCGTCTCCCCGTCTCCTTCTTTAGTTTTTGGTCTTTAGTCTTTAGTCTTTGGTCGGGAAGCTTTGGGAAGAAATTCCGTCTCCCCGTCTCTTTTAAGCGTCCCCCGTCCCTCGGCTTTGGTCTTTAGCCTTTGGGTTGGTTATATTTTAGATTTGAGCGGTAATTTTCAAATTTTCAAATCAGGAATTTTCAAATTCATTTCTCCCCGTCTCCCCGCCCCTCGTCCCTTTTAAGCGTCCCCTGTCCCCTCCTTTGCTTCGCTGCGGCAGGCAGTCCTCGCCCCTCTTTTACGGCACTCGTACCTTTTAGTCTTTGGCTTTTGGCTTTAGAGGTTGAAAGTTAGAAGTTGGAGGTTAGAAGTTAGAGGTTAGAGGTTAGATGTTAGAGGTTGGAAGTTGGAGGTTAGTCCCGTCCCGTAGATACGGGATCGGGAAGAAATTTCTCACTCCCTCTCTTTTTCACTCCCCTTCCCTCTCACTCTCACTCCCTCTCACTCCCTCTTATCTCTACTGCTCTCGTCCCTTGTCAAATCAATAGATGCAAGGTTTTCGATAGAACATCAGGCAACTTTCACCGGACGAATACGCTTGAATCTCAACTGTATAACACCCAGAATGGCTTCGCGAAATATACCACTGCTCATTTTGGAGGTGCCCTCAGTGCGGTCGGTAAAGATTATGGGTACTTCAATGATTTTAAAACCAAGTTTCCAGGTCGTATATTTCATCTCTATCTGGAAGGCATAACCGGTGAATTTAATCTTACTAAAATCAATGGTTTGAAGTAGCTTACGCCGGTAACATTTAAAACCGGCAGTCGTATCCATAACTTTAAGTCCGGTAATTATTCTCACGTAATAGGAAGCAAAATAAGACATTAGCACCCGACCCATGGGCCAGTTAACGACGTTTACGCCTTTAATGTATCTTGAACCAATAGCTAAATCACCGCCCTGATTGGCACAGGCATCATGAAGTTTCAACAGGTCTTCCGGGTTGTGTGAGAAATCTGCATCCATCTCAAAAATGAATTCATATTCCCGTTGCAAGGCCCATTTAAACCCATGAATATAGGCGGTGCCCAGCCCCAGTTTACCTTTGCGTTCCTCCATAAAGAGGCGATCAGGAAACTCATCCATAAGTTTACGCACAATATTGGCAGTTCCATCGGGTGAATTGTCTTCAATAATAAGCACATCAAATGCTTTACTCAACGAAAAGACCTTGCGGATAATTTTTTCGATGTTTTCCTTTTCGTTGTAGGTGGGGGTAATTACCAGACTGTCGCTCACGATATTGCTTTTAAATGGCAAAAATAATCGAAATTGTGCAATAAAAAAAACCGTTGTTACTTAACTCCAATCTTAGCTGGTTACCGAATCTTCACAATGGGAACAAACTGACAATCTGCTGAAGTAAGTAAGGAAATAAAATAACGGACTATTTATTTTTTCAAATGTTGAGCTTACTCCGAATAGGTCTTTTTCGCCACCAAGCGTTGCACTGAGTTTATCGAAGTGGGCCAAAGACACAAAGAATCACTAAGTTTAAATTCTTGATTTTCAATTTTTTGTGAACCTTGGTTTCTTCGTATCTTAGTGGCATTCTTTTTCTTTTACTTAATCGGAGTGGCCTCAATGTTTAATTCTTCTTTTCCAGAATCAAATAAACCGGCAAATGGTCGCTATAACCGCCGAGGTACTTTTTTCCGACATAAGTCCGCCATGGATTTCCAGCGTACTTACCCGTTTGCTCCTTTAAAAAAGGTGGGCTGTAAATGGCGGCTTTTTCAAACTTCCAGCCTTTGCCTTTTGGGCTGATGAGCTCTTCGGAGACGATGATCTGGTCGAAAAGGTTCCAGTTTCCGCGATATTCAAGCGTGCCATAACCTTCGTGATGGATTTGCCACATAGGGTTGAATAACCCCTGCTTTTTTACCTGATCCTTCATGCCTTTTGCACCCAACACAACAAAAACGCTACTGTCGGTGGGATCATCGTTCAAGTCGCCCATGATGAAGGTTTTTGCATTTTTTTGAACACGGTCTAGCGAATCGCTCAGGTGAAGGCTCAACCGGGCGGCGGCTTTGCGGTATTCAGGAGCACTGCGGCGCGAAGGCCAGTGGTTAACGATTACATTGATGAGATCGCCATCCAGCTCGCCGGTAACCACCAATTGATCACGGGTAAAGAATTTCGGCTCCCCGGGAATGACCAGCCGGTTTGAGGTGGAGTTAATCACTTTGAAGGCCCCTGGTTTATATAACAGCGCCACATCTATGCCGCGTTCATCGGGCGAATCGTAATGTACAATCTGGTATCCCAGTTTATCTAATGGCGGAGTATTTATAAGGTCTTCGAGCACCTGGTAATTTTCCATTTCTGCCAATCCAATAATCGCCGGTCCATCTGCATAAATCTCTGAACCTATCCCGGCAATCGCTTTTGCCATATTCGACAGTTTGGCTGCGTAGCGTTCAGGGGTCCACTCGTAAAAACCATCCGGTAAAAACTGAGCATCATCGGTTTTAGGATCATCAATGGTATCGAACAAGTTTTCGATGTTGTAAAAAGCAACTACTGTGCGCTGGCCTTTGGAGTTCTGCCCACAGGCTTGAACAGTAAAAGCGATTAGAAGAACCGAAAGCCAGGTTTTTATGGAGGTGTAGTTTTTGAATATCATCATCTAAAATTTAATTGAATTTTGAATTGGTGGCAACAAAGATATTGTATTTAATTTAAAAGAGAACAGACAGGGCGAAGTGACTTACATTAAGTATTTTATCATCACTAAACCAAAGAGGTATCTGAATGAAAAGAAATAGAAAATAATTATTAGTCCTTAGTTTTCCCTCCCTATATTTTCATACCATACAAATAACTTGTACATTTGTTCCCTGAATAATTTCCTTTCAGATAAATTTATTTTTTTTTAATTCATTCAAAATCATTTGCTTATGAAACGTCTTTTACTCTTACTTTTTGTTGCATTCGCAGCAAACTTTGCTTCAGCCCAAACCGACCTATTCTTTTCAGAGTATGTGGAAGGGAGCGGGAACAATAAAGCACTCGAAATTTACAATCCTACCAAAGAAACCATTGACTTAAGCAACTATTACATAGTGCGTTATAGTAACGGAGCCTCTACGTGGGCAGAAGGTGGTGCAACCCGTTTAATCGGAATGTTGGAATCATTTAAAACTTTTGTGTTTGTGAATGGTCAAACTACCTCTACTTCTTCATCACCTGCCTGCGATCCGAGATTACAGGCTATGGCAAATCAGCTTGACCATGACTATCCTGCTCCATTATATATGAATGGGAATGATGCCATGGCATTGATCAAAACGCCAAATGGAGAGGCTCCGCTGGCTGATAATTCGAATGTAACCGCAGTGGACCTTATTGGTGAAGTTGGATTAGGTGCTCTCATAGCCGCCGAAACCGGCTGGTCATATGCAAAGGACACAACAGTTACCTACCTGGCAAATAATGTAGAAGTTACCGGTAAGGTAATCAATTATATTGTGCAAAAAAAGGCTACGGATGGTTCATCATTCGGTCCTTTCTGGCTGTCATGGACTTCAGATCATACTTTGGTCCGCAAAGCCACTGTGGTTGATGGCGTTAAAAACAACCCAAGTCCCTTTAATGTAAAGCTGGAATGGTATCCGCTGGTTGAGTTGGATTCACTTGGACACGAAGTGTATAAAGATATCTGGACTAATCTTGGAACCCATACATGTATTGCTGCTTCAGCAGGAATTCAGGAGAGCGACTTCGGCTCAAAACTGGATGTTTATCCCAATCCGGTTAGCGACGGTCACTTCAATATAGAATCCGGTATTGGAGTTAAGGAAGTGGAAATATACTCCATCATAGGTCAGACTGTTTATCGTGAGACTTATGGTAAAGGAACCCAAAAGATTGAAATCAATCAGGCCGACTTGCAAAAAGGACTTTATCTTGTTAAAGTTACTTCATGGAACAATACTTTAGCAGTGAGAAAGGTTGTCGTCAAATAAGACCATACCCTTTGCTATACATTTAATTGCAGGCACCTGAAAATGAACTTTGTTTCAGCTTAGGTGCCTGTTTTCAACTATTTTAAATCAACATTCAATGAAAAGGAAACTTCTACTTTTCTCGATTTTGTTCGTCTCTGCAATTTCAGTGTTTGCCCAGAAGCAGCTTGTTAAAGGTGTGGTGCAGGATTCACTTACAAACGAAACCATTGTTGGAGCTAATATAGTTCTAAAGGGTACCACTACCGGTACAGTTTCTGGCATTGATGGCAGCTTTGCACTTGAACTCAACAAAGGAAATTATATTTTACAGGTTTCATTTGTAGGATATACCACCCAGTCAAAAAAAATAAACGTTGGCACCAGTCCGTTGAACCTTACTTTTAAACTCGGATCAACGATGGTACTGGATGGTATTGAAATTACCGCCGATTATGCCAAAGTGAGGGAAACACCAGTGGCTTTCGTAACCATTTTACCGGCAAAAATTGAGGAACGTCTTGCCGGGCAGGATATCCCAATGTTGTTGAACAAAACACCCGGAGTATATGCCACAGAGCAGGGTGGGGGCGATGGTGATGCCCGCATTACTATCCGCGGCTTTAGCCAGCGGAATGTAGCCGTGATGCTCGATGGTATTCCGGTAAACGATATGGAAAATGGCTGGGTATATTGGTCCAATTGGTTCGGCCTGGGGCCGGTAACCCGCAGTATCCAGGTGCAGCGTGGATTGGGCGCTTCTAAACTGGCGTTGCCTTCAGTGGGCGGAACCATGAACATCCTTACCAAAGGCATTGACAACAAGCGGCAAATAAGTGTGGAACAAGCGCTGGACCAATATGGCAAATCAACTACGAGCCTGGGACTTACCTCTGGAAGGATGAAAAATGGATGGGGAATTACCATGGCCGGATCTTATAAAGATGGAAAAGGGTGGGTGGACAATACAGATGTAAAAGCCTATTTCTTTTTTGCCAAAGTGGATAAAATATGGGGCAAACACCTTACCAGCCTTACTGCTTTTGGCGCGCCTCAAACTCATAAGCAGCGTTCTTATAAAAAATCAATTGCTATGTTCGATACCACTTATGCTAAAGAACATGGCGTAAATTCTTCAGATTTCCCTATAATCAACGATGAAGGAATTTCATACAATGCGCACTGGGGTTACATTAATCGCGATGCCGAAACCTGGAACAGCGATTCAACGGCTCGAATATTTAATCCCAATTCAAATAGGGAAGTGCTGAACGAGCAGGTGAATACCTACTTCAAACCACAGTTCAACTTGCGCGATTTGTGGACCGTTAACGACCGGCTAACCATCACCAATATTCTTTACTTATCAGTAGGTACAGGTGGTGGCATGCAACCTCGCAGCAGTTTAAAGAATACCAATCTGATTACGCGGGCCGATTATATAAACAACCCTGAATCCTTTTCAGAAGATGAAATCGGACAGATCAACTGGCAAAGCATCTATAATCAAAACACCAAGCCTACAAATTCACCTTTCGGAGTTGTATATCCGATCAACCGACTCTATAGTGACAAAATGTATGCATCAAATAATTACCTTGTTCAGAACGATAATAACCACTTCTGGTATGGTTTACTCTCTACTTTTTCCTATAAATTGGATGAGCGGTTTAACTTATCAGGAGGAGCCGATCTTCGCTCATACACTGCGGAACATTACAGTAAGATTACCGATCTTTTGGGTGGCGATTATGCCATTGACAAAGGAGATAAGCGCAATGATTATGATGCCGACCCATCACTTGCTATGAAATATAAGGGCGACAAAGTGAATTTTTATTATGATGGATTGGTGAACTGGGGTGGTTTGTTCGGCTTGATTGAGTATAAATTAGAAAAAGTGAGTGCTTTTGTAAATCTTACCTCTAACGTAAGCGGTTACAAAAAGATTGACTATTTTGGAAATCAGGAATCGGATTGGAAATATAAACCGGGGTTTACTTTTAAGACCGGAGCCAATTACAATATCAGCGAACACAGCAATGTATTTTTTAATCTGGGGTATTTATCCAAAACCAAGGATTACAAATACTACTATAAGGGCTTCACTGCCAACTTTCAGCCCGACTCCATTTCAAAAAATGAAAAGGTTAAGGCATTAGAGTTTGGATACAGCTACAATAGTCAGCGCTTTACAGCCAACCTCAATACTTACCTCACCTTATGGGAAAATAAACCTACTACCCAGGTAAGAGGTAAATATACCGATCCAGTAACCGGTAATGAGGGTTATACTTATGGTGATATCCCGGGAATGGATGCCCGTCATATTGGTGTTGAGCTGGACTTTATCTACAAGGTAACAGAAAAATTAGATTTCCAGGGTCTTATATCGGTAGGAGACTGGATATGGGACAAGAAGATTGACAATCTCCAGATGTATTTTACTGACAACAACGAACCTGCAAACAGTTTCGGTTTTGATGCCACTGGAATTCACGTGGGTGATGCAGCTCAAACCCAATTGGGAGCCAGTATGCGTTGGGAACCCATTAAAAACCTATACTTTGATGGGAGTGTTACCTTTTTCGATAGATACTATGCCGACTTTAACCCAGAAGAATCTACTGACGAACTGGGTAACCCGGTTGAATCGTGGCAGATACCTTCTATCGCACTTACAGATTTTCATGCTGGCTATAGTTTCAAAATTCAGCCATTTGATCATCTTTTCTTTACCTTCAGGCTGAACGTACTGAATGTGCTTAATACCACGTATATTTCGGATGCTAAAAACAACGACACTTACATTCAGCGACCATTCAACACTTTCGATGCCCGCGCTGCGGCGGTATTTATGGGTGCTGGAAGACAAATTACCGGTTCGTTGAGGATTATTTTTAACTAATCCCGGACCACTTTAATTCTTCAAATATCAAACTGAATTCAAAAATCTAATTTTATGAAAAAAACATTACTAATTGCACTCGCTTTTCTTGGATTTACTTCCATTAATAACGCCCAAAACACCATTCTCGAAGCCCGGGGGATGGCCGTTGGCTCGGTGGTTACTGTTAAAGGCATTGTTACCAATGGCGCTGAATTTGGCGTTATCCGCTATTTACAGGATAATACTGCCGGTATTGCAGCTTATGGTCCATTAACAATGGTGGCTAATCGCGGTGATTCAGTCAGCGTTACAGGAACCCTGAAAAATTACAATCAACTGCTCGAAATTGATCCGGTAAGTAGTTTTACCGTGCTTTCAACCGGGCATCCGGTGCCTGCACCCATAGTAATTACGCCCGGCCAGATTGCAGAAGCCTATGAATCGAGGTTGGTTAAGATTAACAATGTTATATTTACCGATGCTGGAAATTTATTCACAGGAAATAAGAAATATGAGTTTACTTCCAACGGCCAAAATGGCTATATTTATATTAAAAATGACCAGACAGACATTGTAGGTCAGCCTATCCCCAGCGGAAATGTAAATATTACAGCCATCTGCTCTCAATTCGATTACTCTAATCCCAATGCCGGTTATCAGTTGCTTCCGCGCACCATTGACGATATCGAGCAAACCAGCTCTATATTCTTTACCAACACCCTGACCAATACCAATTTTACAAAAGCAGAACTTGATTTCACCTGGACTACCAATATTTCCGGTTCAACCGAAATATTTTACGGCCTGAGCGAAGAATCGGTGACCGCTAATCACAGCATTGGAACCGGAGGCAATGCAGCGCATGAAATTTTTCTTACCGGACTGAGTGCCGGACAGGTGATTTGGGTGAATGCATTCTCTGTTAGCGGAAGCGATACTGCTTTTTCGGGCGTAACCCCTTTTGCTACCATTTCCAATTCAAGTGGCGACATTAAGGTTTATTTTAACACCGCTGTGGACCATGATTATTCGCATGGGGTGGATGCCATTGTGCTGCCAAACACGGTTGACGATACACTGATCAGTTACATCAACCGTGCAAAGTACTCCATTGATTTTACCATGTACAACTTCAACAACTCGGGTATTAGCAATGTGAGTAATGCATTGAAAGCTGCTGCCGACCGTGGCGTTACCGTTCGTGTGATTGGTTGTGGTACAACCGCCAATCTGGGAATTGATGAACTGGCCGGCTCTGCAGTGAATGTATTGATAGGTCCTTCAGGTGCGCAAAGGACCGGGATTATGCACAATAAATTCATTCTGTTTGATGTGGAATCTGCTGACGCCAATGAACCCCTGGTTTGGACCGGCTCTACCAACCTCACCAGCGGTCAGGTCAACACGGATGCCAATAATGTTATTATTATTCAGGACCAGAGTCTTGCCCGTACCTATAAAATTGAGTTTGAAGAGATGTGGGGCTCGAAGAATAGCACACCAAACGCTACAAATGCCCGTTTTTCGTTCAACAAAAAGAACAATACCCCCCATGAGTTCATAATCAATGGCAAAAGGGTGGAGTGCTATTTTAGTCCTACCGATGGCGTAAACGCCAAAATAGTGGAGACGATTAATACAGCATCCAACGATTTAAGCATCGCTACCATGCTGATTACGCGCAACGAAATGGCCGATGCCATTGCTGCCCGCAAAGCGGCAGGTGTTGCCGTGAATGTGCTCACCAATGCTGAAGGCAATAATGGTGCGTTGGTAAACACCGTCCTTTCAGGCGCTTTGGGAACCCATTATGTTTTTGATAATGTGGTTGCCGGCATAATGCACCATAAGTATATGGTAGTTGATCAGGATGCTTCGGCTTCCGATCCGCTGGCATTTACCGGTTCACATAACTGGAGCGCTGCTGCCGATAACGACAACGACGAGAACACACTCATCGTTCACGATGCCACCACGGCCAATCTTTATTATCAGAATTTTGTAAAGCGTTTTATTGAAAATGATGGAGTTTTGCTTGAGCTCACCGGTCCTCCTACTGCTGTAAATGATACCGTTACACTGGCAATGGATCAGGAAGTTACTGTTGAGGTATTGCTTAACGATATTAAGCAGTCTCCTGTTTCGCTTAGTATCGAGATCCCGGCAGTCAATGGAAATTCATATATTCCCTTCACCAATACAAATGTAATTAATTACAAGCCGGCAGCCGGTTTTAAAGGAGTGGATTCTGTAACCTATAAAATTGCGTACCTGGCTTCTCCGGACCTGAGCGCAACAGCCAACATTTATATATATGTTGTGACTGCTGATGGCTTTGCTGAAGGCTTAAATGTTGAAAGCCTTGTGATTTATCCCAATCCGGTTATCGAAGGTGGTTTTCAGGTAACCTGTACTGCCAAAATTGCCGAAAAAGTAACTTATCAATTGTTCGATATTACTGGGAAACAGGTTGAAAACCAATCCTTAACTCTAAATAGTGGCGGAAATGTGTTGAATATTAGCACTGGTGACTTGAAAAGTGGCATCTATTTTCTCCGGTTCACTACCTCAACAGGGGTCTATAACCAAAAATTGATTGTGCGCTAAGTGAAAGTCCAATTTTGTAATTAAAAAGCAAAGGCTGTCATTCCGGACAGCCTTTGCTTTTTGAAGGTTATTATAAAATGTTTTGAATGGCTATTGGCTTTAGCTAAAAAGGTCTTTAACGAAAGCCGCTTTGTCCCAACGAAGGCTTAAACTGAAATTTTCAACCTGAATCAGAAATAGGATGATGCTATAATCCAAATAATCCTAACCTGAATGCGGATTTTTGTTTTATTTCTACCGGTTTTATCCGCTGAGGAGCAGCAGTGGTAAGGATGTCAAAACGTTCAAAGTCTTTTACTTCTGCCAGGTCAAAACTTATATGCTCCACTTTGCAAAATGAATTGCCTGAAGAGCAACTGGTGATGAATTTACGTATGTTTTTTTCTCCACCTTCAATATGAATGTTCAGACTATTGTCATTGGTAGCATAAGCAATGGTGCCAGTCAGGCCCAGGTTTCGGCCTGTTTTAAGTAAAAAATAGCGCAAACCTGTAAAAGGGCCGTCAGTGGTAAGATGTATGATAAATGCAATTTTCACCTGAATATGATTTGATAATAGTTTTAATTATATGCCGTTCGGTAAAGCAATGTCATTAATAGAGGTAAAGATAAGCTTTTTAAGCGACATTAGCAATAGGTAATTAAACGTATTTTGATTTGAGGTGATTAATCATGACTAATATTCATTCCAATTTACTTTGTCGGGATGATCAACGGCTGCTTTGCACGTGTTTCCCTGGCATACATAAATCAGTGTTTCATTCTGCTTGAAGCGATGTTCAAAAACAGCAATCGCTTCTTCCTGCTCAGCAACTGCAAAGATAACAAATGGTCTGAATGTTTTTTGAAGAATTGAGGCAAATCTTAATGCATCGGGTCCGGTAATTACCACTACGGAAGTTTTAAAAGCTATGGCTGCAGCCACCGAAGCCCATTGCGCATGAGCAGACGGGTAGGCCACAATGCGATTTTTCATTAGGTTAACCATGTTTTCAGCGCGCTCCATCCATTTGGTTTCATTAAACAGATGACCAAGCTCCCACAATACTTTCGCCATCACTGAATTGCCGCAAGGCTCTGCACTGTCGGTAGTTTCTTTTAATCTGAGCGGCTGTAATTCACTTGCATTACCGGCAGTAAGCCAGAAAAGGGGAGAGGCCTCATCATTAAACCGGCTATATACCTGTTCCACCAATTGCCTGGCTCTGCGGAGCCATTTGGAGTCAAAGCTGAGCTGGTACAGGGTAACAAACGCATCGGCCAGAAAGGCATAATCATTAAGCAGACCTTCAATTCTTGCTTTCCCGTTCTTGTAACTTCTCTTTAGGTTGCCATCCTGATCAGCTATTTGCCGGTGAATGACAGTTGCAGCCTGTAGCGCAGTTTCTTTCCAATCAATGTTACCGGTAGCAAGGGCGGAATCAGCCCATGCTTTAATCATCAGGGCATTCCATGAGGCAATAATTTTGTCGTCAAGCGCTGGCGGAATCCGCTTTTGGCGATGTTTAAGCAGTACCTTACGACTCATTTTAACCAGTTCGGAAAGCTCTTTTTCACTCAGATGCTGCCGGGTGGCGAAATCGCTGTTACTCATGGGACGGAGTAATATACTCTTGTTGTGTTCCCACTTACCTGCACCTTCCACGCCCCAATACTCGCTGATTAATTCACCATATTCAGGAAGTAATTCTAAAATTTCAGCTTTATCCCAAAGATAATAAAGCCCTTCCACCCCTTCGCTGTCGGCATCAAGCGAAGCATAAAAGGTATGATCGGGAGAGGTGAGGTCACGCTGGATAAAATCCAGTATGGATGTTAAGGTCGTTAGCAGATCAGCATCGCCTGTAAGTTTAAAGGCACGGGCATACAGTGAGGCAAGCTGGGCATTGTCGTAGAGCATTTTTTCAAAATGGGGTACTTTCCACTCACTATCGGTGCTGTAACGTGCATAACCACCACCAAGCTGATCAAAAATGCCACCGCGTTCCATTTGATCCAGGGTGGTTTTCAGTTGAGCGAGGGCTTCCTGATTTTTGGTTATCCCATGATAATCAAGTACAAACGACCAGACTGCAGGCATGGGGAATTTTGGCGCTCCCAACATTCCGCCCTTTTGACTGTCGAAACGCAGGGCCAGTTGATCATAGGCTTCCTTAAGCATTTCTATGTTAACAAAGGCTTTATCCGCAGTGGCTTCTACCAGATTGCTGCTTTCGATACCGGCTTTCAGGCGATCTGCCTGCTGCTGAATATCAGCTTTGCTTTTATGAAAGAGGTCGGAAATTTGCGTGAGCAGATCAATCCATTGTTCCGGCCTGAAATAGGTGCCTCCCCAAAAGGGGTCGCCATTGGGCAATGCAAAGCAATTTAATGGCCAGCCACCACTACCGTGCAGCAATTGTACGGCGTTCATATAAAGCAGATCCACATCAGGCCGCTCTTCGCGATCCACTTTAATGCACACAAAATGATGGTTCATCACCTGAGCAATTTCCGGATTGCTGAAGCTCTCGTGTTCCATTACATGACACCAATGGCAGGCTGAATAACCAATGCTGATGAGCAGCGGTTTATTTTCGGCCCGGGCTTTTTCAAATGCTTCCTCATTGTATGCATGCCAGTCAACAGGATTATAGGCATGTTGCAAAAGATATGGACTTGTTTCGTTGATTAAACGATTGGGCTGATTGCTTTTCATTGATGGATTTTCAGACAGAAAAATATACCTAAGCATAAAAGCATGGTATGGCTTTCCTGTTAAAGTACGTTTAGTGAATCAAAAAAATCTACTCATTCAGTGTTCTTAGATAAACAACATATCGAGGACAGTGTTCGCTGAAGCCCGATGAATATTATAAAACTAAATTTTTGGTAAGGAGAAAACGGGTCAGGGAAATTTTGTGTCAGAGTTATTTTGTTTTGATGTAATTTAGCGGCGACACATCGGAAAATGATTTCAGATAATTAAAAGTTATACCCTTTTAGAGTGACTTAAATCAATTTAATTGCCCTTAATGTCCATTAAATGAATAAGATACATTGTCTTTTCATTGGAGAGGGCGGATTTTATCAGTATGACCATGTAAAGAATTTTAACTATGGTCATAAGTTTATTTCATGATTGCTGAAATGCAGAAAGATGTCATTTTTAATCAAAACACAGTAAAAACAAAAAACTATGCGATTTCTATTTGCTCTATTGATTTCCTGCCTGATGCTCACCGTGAACGCTCAGCAAACTTACCGGGTAGTAAAAGGCCCCCGGCCACCCATTGATCTTCAATCTCTTCCTGAATCTGCCTATACCAAAGGCGTGCTCAGTATTAAGATCAACGAAAATTATGCTCAAAAACTGGATGAAACCCCAGTGCAGCTTGATGCACGCGGAAATGTAGTATTTGGTATTCCTGCCATCGATCAGCTTAACCAGACATGGGGCGTAGATAATTTTAAAAAGACTTTTGAAAGTGCCGCTTTCAAGACCCGCTTCACTGAGCGCCACCGGGCCTGGGGCTTTCATCGCTGGTATAAGCTGTATTTTGATGAAACCAACGATATAAGGCAAATGATTCAGGAATATGTGGCTTCCGGAGTAATTGAGGTAGCAGAACCCGAATACGAGAAACAGTTGGTAGTAAACCAGCAGCCGGCTGGTGCTCCTGACGATTTCAGCTTTAAAGGACCCGCCTGGACACCCAATGATCCCCGTTACACGGAACAATGGCATTATCACAATACCGGTCAGCAGAATGGCACCCCTGATGCAGATATTGACCTGCCGGAAGCCTGGGAAATACACCGGGGCAGTGCGGAAGTCCTTGTAGCCGTTATCGACCAGGGCATTCAAAGTGCTCATCCTGATCTTCAGGCACACATGTGGCCTGAAATCGGCTTTAACTTCATTAATAATAGTCCCAACATAGTAGCTGGGGATCATGGTTCCCACGTTGCTGGTACCATCTCGGCGATAAATAACAATGGTGTGGGCGTTTCTGGAGTGGCCGGTGGCAATGGCCCCGACGATGGAGTAAGACTGATGTCGTGCCAGGTGTTTAATCCAACCATTGGTGGCGGCGGATTTGAGCTGGCACCCGTGTATGCCGCTGACAATGGAGCAGCCATTTCGCAGAATTCCTGGGGATATTCTACCCGGGGATTTTATGAACAGGCTGTTCTTGATGCCATTGATTATTTTAATGTAAATGGCGGCGGTGAGGCCCTAATGGGAGGCATCACCATTTTCGCTGCGGGCAACGACAATTCTTCAGGCCTGTGGTATCCGGGTTGTTATGAGGGTTGCTTTAGCGTTGCTGCCACAACCAACCAGGACAAACACGCCTGGTACAGCAATTACGATACCTGGGTGGATGTGGCTGCTCCGGGTGGAGAAACCGATGATGTAACTGCCCGCGGAGTGCTAAGTTGCTGGAAAAACAGCAATTATGGCTTCTATCAGGGCACCTCTATGGCCTGTCCCCATGTTTCGGGTGTTGCCGCTTTAATAATAAGTCTTGCTTATGGACAATTTACCCCGGATCAGGTAGCGGAAATCATTCGCACTACTACCGATAACATTGATGCCCTTAATCCAGGCTATATTGGTAAAATGGGAACCGGAAGGATAAATGCCCAGGCAGCTCTGATGGCAACCATTGAACTTATGATTAATGTGGATAACCCATTTGTATTTACCGCAGTGGCTCCTGCTCACGACATGATTAATCTTAGTTGGATTAAAAATGACGACAATGATGACGTTATAGTAGCTTACAGTGTATTCGGGAATTTTGGTGATCCGGAACAGGGTCTCCCGTATGAAGTGAATGATGTAATTCCTGGTGGCGGGGTAATCATATACAAAGGTGACGCCATCAACTATGCCCATTCAGGACTGAACAGCAATACATTGTATCGCTACAAGGCGTGGTCAGTAAATGAAGCGGACGAATACTCCATGGGATTGGAAACATCGGCCACCACCCGTAAAACCCCCATCACTGAATTTCCTTACGTGGAACCTTTTGCTGTTGATGAATTTCCTCCTGTAAACTGGGAGAACAAAACGGTTTCAGGCAATGGCCTGTGGGATGTGCAAAGCGAAGGCAATCAGCCGGAATGTTTACCCTTTAGCGGAGACGCCATGGCCCGCTTTGCCAGTTATGATTTTGCTGCCGGAGCATCTGGCATGCTGATTTCTCCTCCGGTTGATTTTGCAAGCGATGGCTATGAAATTAGCTTTATGTTCTACCGGGATGATGCAGTACCTGATGTTGCCGACCGGGTTGAAGTCTATGTGCATACTGCACCAACGACTGCTTTTGCTACTTTTCTGGGAACCATAAACCGGTCCATTAACCTTGAACCGGTAACTTCAGCAACAGGATGGTATCGTTATGCATTTGAATTGCCTCAAAATCAATACAATAAACAACTTTACGTTATTCTCAAGGGTATCGGGGCGGGAGGAAACAATCTATTTGTGGATGATTTTACCATTGAGATTCCCACTACCTGTTTTCCCCCTGAGCAGGTAGCCATAAATGAGGTGATGGCCAATACTGCTGTCGTTAGCTGGCAGGCTGTTGAACCCGCGCTTACCTGGGATGTTGAAATGGGTGAAGAGGGTTTTCAACCCGGAACCGGCCTGCTGTTTCAAGCCATTGCTGACACTTTGCTTCCGCTTGACGGGCTTATGCCGGGAACTGCCTATGATGTATATCTTCGTGCAGCCTGTGGTCCTGATGACAACAGTGCCTGGGTCGGCCCATTCTCCTTCACTACCCTATGCCAGAGCCCCATCCCCTGGGAAGAGAACTTTGAGGCCATGGACAGTACTTTTATATGTTTCCAGAATAGGGTAAATACTATGGGAACCGGTGGCCTCAGCGGTACCAATCTTATGCCCGCTTCAGGAGATGGCGCCTGGTTTATTTGTACCCCCGAAGCTTTTGGGGGCGAAGGAAATGAATTCATTTATGAAGGCCAGCAATCGGCAGCCATTTCCGGGGAAGGTGAAAATTTCAACTGGTTGATGACCGGCGAAATTATATTGCCTGAAAACATGTCTGTTGACCTGATGTTTATGCTAAAATACATAGTCACTGAGGGTAATCAGGGAGCTTTTTATGTGAATGTCTGGAATGAAGGGAACTGGCGTCCGGCCTATTCTCTGGATTTTATGGAAGCAGCCGCCAACGATTACGATTATCCGGTACGTGTAAACCTGGATGTGTACCAGGGGCAAACCATCAGACTGGCCTTTGTTTATAAGAGTAATCAGTCACATCCTCTTGCCATAGATAACATTAATCTGGCTCCTGCATCAAATTACTGGACTGGCTTAACCAGCACCAGTTGGACGGCATCAGACAACTGGCGATTGCAGTTACCCCAAAGCAACGATGCAGCCGTGATTTTGCCGGCTCCCTACCAGCCTGAAATTAGCGGTGAACTGAGCCAGTACAGTATTTGGATAACTGAAGGCGCTACCCTAAAACTTAAGAGTGGCAGCCAGCTTACGGTTAATCAGGAGTTAGTTAATGAATCCGGCATTAATGGTTTGATAGTAGAGCAGGGAGCATCCCTTATCCATCCCGAAACCGAATTGCCGCTTTCTTCCTCTTATCAGCCACAAACGGACTGGGTGCTGATTAGTACGCCTGTTTCAGAACAGGCTTTTGATACTACAGCAGCTTCTGCTACTCACATATGGAAAAAATGGGAGGCTGGAAACTGGGTAGATGCCCGTATTGAAGGTGTCTGGAATCCGGATTTTGAAGCGGAGTTTGTTCCCGGAAGGGGCTATTATTTTGAATCAGCAGATGCTTTAGAACTTCCTTTCAATGGAATCAGCACGGCTTCATCCGTTGCTCTTCCCGTTACGGAATCAGGCTGGTATCTTACCGGAAATCCATTTACTTCGGCTTTCCGCTGGGAACCAACGGATTCGCGGATAGCTGCTATTGCAAAGGTTGCTGATCCGGTTTCCGGAGCACTCACCGACCTGTATCCGGGAGGAATTATTCCCCCTTTCGCCGGGTTTATGGTAGAAGTGGTTCAGGATGAATCTTTTGATTTTACCTTAGATGCTGCAAATCGCTTGCATGCGGAAGCATTTGTTCCGGATCCGGCTCCGGGCAGTATAGTATTGAAAGTGAGTGAGTCATCAACCGGCAGCAGCCAGCAGGCAGTTATTCGTTTCAACGAAGCAGCTACCAATGGTTATGATGCCATGTACGATAGTCGTTTTGTGCCCATGAATGCACCTTCGCTTTATACCATGGCCGGTGACGACATGCTCTCCACCAACACCTTGCCTGGGATTTCAAGCGGACAGGTAATTCCCATCGGTTTTGAGAAAAATGAAGCAGGTGAATACAAACTATACATAAGTTTCGATCCTGCTTACACAGGTATGGTGGTGGCACTTTATGATAAAATTACCGGAGAGGTGCACGACCTTGCTTCACCTGCTGAGGTTGACTTTTCGGCTGCTGATGGTGATGATCACCAGCGGTTTGATTTGATTTTCGGTACCCTTGGACTGGACGAAAACCTGGTGGAAAGTATTAAAGTGTTCATGTATGACAATACTTTACACATTCTTGGTGCACCTGCCGGAAGTTCGGCAATGATCTATGAAGGCAGTGGTCGTTTGGTTAAAAGCCTTTCGGGAATTGGTGGTTCTTTAGAAAGTATAAACGCGCAGTCTTTTGCTCCCGGATGGTATGTGGTTTCCGTACGCACTGCTGAAGCTGTTAAATCATTTAAAGTGATAAAATACTAACACGAGTCAGTTGCCCGAATGGAAACTCCCGCTATGAAATTTCATACCGGGAGTTTCCGTTTAAGCTATTGTGGTATGCGGTAGTTTATTTATCATTAAATTATTGATTAATCTCAATTTCTTCCAGAAGGTTGTCTTTGAATTTTATTGCAACTTACTGGTTTGTCAGCAGGGGAAGGGTAACTTCTTAGTAACCACCATTCGGCTAATAAAATCAGCAATCCGTGGAACATTGAATTTCACCTGATTGTGTTTCTATCTGGAAGGTGGTATGGCCGATACCAAAATGTTCATGTAACTGTTTCTGCAAGTCAGCAATAAGTCGATCACTTCCACCCTCTGGTACAATGAGGTGTGCGGTAAGGGCCACTTGCGTGGTACTCATTGCCCAGATATGGAGATCATGAACTGCATTTACGCCAGGACAGGACAATAAGTACTCAAGTACTTCATCCAGTTGAATGTGTTTTGGCACTGCATCCAGTGCCAGATCAATGGAATCAATGAAAAGATTCCAGGTGCTGTAAAGTATGATGATAATAATAATAAAACTAATCAGTGGATCAATCCATGGCAGTCCGGTAAGGTAGATGGCCAAACCAGCAGCTACAACGCCCAGTGATACAGCGGCATCAGCAGCCATGTGCAGAAAGGCGCCACGTATATTGAGGTCATGTTTCTGGCCTTTCATAAAAAGAAGTGCCGTAGCGGTATTGATAACTACGCCAATTGCGGCTACTATCATCACCGGGATACCGGCCACGGGCTGGGGATCTGCAATTTTTTGCCAGGCATCCCAGCCAATAAAGCCCATGGCAGCAAATAGCAGTAAGGCATTGAGTATGGAAACCAATATGGTGGTGCGCCTTAATCCATAGGTGTATTTTCCCCTGGGCTTGCGGGTAGCCAGCCAGGCGGCGGTCCAGGCAAATATCAAACCGATTACATCGCTGGCATTGTGGCCTGCATCAGCAAGCAGGGCCGATGAATTGGCGATTAATCCATAAATGACTTCAACAACAACAAAACCTATATTTAAGATTATACCAATGGCAAAGGCCCGGCCGTGAGTGATGGTTGAAGTGGAATGGGTATGATTGTGAGACATAAGATTGGAGTTAAAATGCCGGATAATGTGAGGTAAACAAGTGATTCGGGATAAGGTTGCATCAAATAATCTGTCGAAAGTTGGTTTGCATTATTCATTGGTGAGCTGAAGGTTGTTTGTTTTTCTCGTCCCGTCTCTTGGTTTTTTTATGGTACGGTCGATCGTGTTCGTCCTTTTTTTAAGGTTCTGACAGCAATCGCGATTCTTTGCAGACCCGGTATTGGATTTATAAGCTCAGAAATCCTGGCCTGCAGTTGCCAGGCTTGTCAGATGGCATCTTCCGGGATGCTGTTGGCAAGGCATCTCACTTCCATCTTTGTGACCGTTTTCGGCACACCTCAATCCTTTTTAATGAGTTTCCCGCTTCCGGTGATATTGCTTTTTAGTTGATAGGGATCTCCCGAATAGTAAATGTTCCCCACGGAAGTAATCTCGACTTCAAGTATATGCCGGGCAGATACATAGCAATCGTTGGTGCCGCTGTTGCGGATATAAATGATATTGGAAATAAGATCATTACAGTAAAAAGGTCCGTAGCTGTTGGCGAAGATGGAAGTGATTATTGCTTTGCCTTCCACATTAAAATCAACAGTGCCATAATGCAGGAACAAGCCCAGCTTTTCAGTTTCTACATTCAAATGGAAAGAGCCGGCACCACCCAGGACATCTACCCTTAGTGAATCAAACTTAAGCTGCTGAGGCATGGTTATGTCACCTGAACCTTCGTAGCGAATTGACCGTAGGGTTGATGCAGTTACATAAACAGTAAGTGCACGTTTATAATCACGCATCCAGTTGCAAGCGGCCAGGTTGCGGAGGGTAAGTGTGCTGTCTTTAACTTCGGTTTCTATGGAGCTCAGCAGGTTTTTGCCTCCTTTTAGCCTCAGTGTTGGCATATTGCCAGGCTCAATTACCAGATTTATATTGTTATAGAGTTCAATACTGTGGAAGTGTGTGATGTTTCGCTCCTGCTCCACTTCCGGACCGGTCGGGGTAAAGCAGTCGTCCATTCGTTCCGGCTTGCAGGCTGACAATAGGAATATCCCCATGGCAAAGCAAAGCAATACGCGTAGGGAAGGATGATATGTGTTCATTGTCTGTGACATGATAACGGATTAAAATTTATAACCCCATTTAAACCGGTAGCCCAATCCCACTCCAACGTAATCGGCGCGGGCAAAGTGAGTCTTTAAGGTTAGATTGGCAAATACATTTTTACTTATCAGGTAATGAACGCCTATTTTATAGTAACTCATGCCTTCGCTTTTGTCTTTACCCCCAAGGTAGAAACCAACATTGAAGTCAAACGAAGTACGGGCAAGTACCAATTCATAGGCAGCACTCAGTCCGGGCTTGGTGAGTGCAATTTTTTTATAAGGTTCCGTATTTGTTCTGCCTATCAGCCGGGCATCGGAACCATCCCAGGAAATATCGAAACAGAGGCCAATCCGGTGTTTGTAGCTCAGACCTTTTAATGCACTCACAAAACCTGAATATACATAAAATCGTTCTCCATCCGTATCGCCCAACTCCTTAACGGCAAAAGTAGTACCTATTTTTACATCAATGTAATCTCTGCCATCAAATTCATACATGGTAAGGCTGGGCCGGATTCTGCGCTGTATATAGCTGTTTTCCTTGTTTATGCGGAATGCTGCACCTGCGGTTAACGATGGTATATTCAACCCGTAATTGGGGGTTTTTACCGAACCATTAGAAAAGTGCATCAGTTGCAGCCCGGTGGAAAGCTGCAGGTGGTGCAGAGGCTTCCAGCGGTATTCGAGCTGAAGGTTAACCGCTGCATTCATATGCGATCCAATGGCGTTGTATTTGTAGTTGGTGAGCCGGTCGAATTTTTTGGTAAGGTAAGCCAGTCCTGCACCCAGCCGGAGGTTGAACTCATGTTTATCCTGTTTAATCAATGGAAAACTAATAAAGGGAAACAGGGCATGGGCCTGGCCAAGGTCGCGGGAATTGCCCAGCCAGGCATTCCAATAGCTTAAACCAACTACCGGATAATTGTAAAGGGTTTCCCATTGTCGTCTGCCATAAGTGGCCTGGGCTATGCTGAATTCAAACGAAGGGAAGTGGCTGTTGTATATCTCCATCTCTGTATGATGAGCGATTAGGAAACCGTAATTAATACGGGGCTCAAATAACAGATTGGCTGCCTGAAACCGATGTTGGGCCTGAACCTGACCCGACAGCAACCAAAGAAATACCGGAAGCATCAAGGTAAACAGTGAGTATGAAGCGCGTATTTTAGGTTCCAATTTAACAGTAATTATGCGGGCAGTGCCCAACAAAATTACAAAATAGTCCCGGCCTTTTTTGATTACCTTTGCAAACGTGTTGATTTATTATAATTCAATGCCTTCTTTTTACTTTTTTGATTAATCTTTTGTGACTATGGATGCCCGACTTATTGCCTTTGAACGTCTGTTAGATATTATGGATCAGTTGCGTAAAGGCTGCCCCTGGGATCGTAAGCAGACCCTTGAAAGCCTGCGTTATCTTACCATTGAAGAAACCTACGAACTCAGTGATGCCATATTGGATAAAGATATGGATGAAATTAAAAAAGAACTGGGCGACCTGATGCTTCACCTGGTTTTTTATTCTAAAATTGCCTCCGAGCAGCAGGCTTTCGATATTACCGATGTACTGGACAGTATCAGCGAAAAGCTCATTCGCAGGCATCCCCACATTTTTGGAGACGTAACGGCCAATGATGCCAAAACAGTGAGTGACAACTGGGAGAAAATAAAGCTGACCGAAGGGCGCAAAACGGTGCTTGGAGGCGTGCCTAAATCATTGCCGGCTATGGTTAAAGCTTACCGCATACAAGAAAAAGTAAGGGGCGTAGGCTTCGACTGGGATCATGTGGGACAGGTGTGGGATAAAGTTCAGGAAGAACTCAATGAACTGCAATATGAAAAACTCAATGGATCTCCCGAAAAAATTGAAGATGAGTTTGGAGACCTGCTATTTGCACTGATCAATTATGCCCGGTTTATTGAGGTGAATCCGGAAGATGCCCTGGAGCGGACCAATAAAAAATTTATCAGCCGTTTCAATCATATTGAGCAACGGGTGAATGAGCAGCACAAAAATATGCACGATATGTCGCTCAGTGAACTGGATGTACTCTGGGACGAAGCCAAAAGCCTCGAAAACAAGGGCTGAACATTGGCAGACAAGTAAACTTTTATACCTTTGCATCCTGATTTGCCAGATGTCGGTTTTCAACAGCCTCTCAAAATCTTAATATAAAATTTACCCATCAAATTATGAAAAAGGACAAGCAGATTTTTGATCTGATCAAGCAGGAAAAAGAGCGTCAGATGCACGGCATTGAGCTCATTGCTTCAGAGAATTTTGTTAGCCAGCAGGTGCTGGATGCCATGGGCTCTGTACTCACCAATAAATATGCTGAAGGTTATCCCGGCAAGCGTTATTATGGCGGATGTCAAATAGTTGACCAGACCGAGCAAATCGCCATTGACCGTGCTAAAGCACTATTTGGTGCCGAATGGGCCAATGTACAACCGCACTCGGGTGCCCAGGCCAATATGGCAGTATTGATGACGGTGCTGAAACCGGGCGATACCTTTATGGGCCTCAACCTGGCGCATGGTGGTCACCTTTCACATGGATCACCTGTGAATTCCTCCGGCATACTTTATAATCCCGTGTCTTATGGTGTGGAAGAAGAAACCGGCACCATCAACTACGATAAGATGGAGGAGATTGCCCTGGAGCATAAGCCAAAACTTATTATAGCCGGTGCTTCCGCCTATTCCCGCGACTGGGATTACAAACGCATGCGCGAAATTGCAGACAAGGTAAATGCCATTCTTATGGCCGATATTGCCCATCCTGCCGGAATGATAGCCCGTGGGTTGCTCAACGATCCTGTTCCCCATTGTCATATTGTAACTACCACTACCCACAAAACCCTCCGTGGTCCGCGTGGTGGCCTGATTTTAATGGGTAAAGATTTTGAAAATCCCTGGGGAGTTAAAACACCCAAAGGCGTAGTTAAAATGATGTCGGCCATGCTCGACTCTGCTGTTTTCCCCGGAATTCAGGGAGGTCCACTTGAACACGTGATCGCTTCTAAAGCGGTTGCTTTTGGTGAAGCACTTTCTGATGAGTTTATGGAATACATCATTCAGGTGAAGAAAAATGCCCAGGTTATGGCCCAGGCGTTTGTGGATAAAGGCTACCATGTTATTTCCGGTGGTACCGACAATCACCTGATGCTCATCGACCTCCGCCCAAAATTCCCCGAACTCACCGGTAAGGTCGCCGAAAATACATTGGTACAGGCTGATATCACCATTAATAAAAATATGGTACCTTTTGATAGCCGTTCCCCTTTCACTACCTCGGGCATCAGGGTAGGTACACCGGCCGTAACTTCCCGTGGGCTCAAAGAGCATCATATGCTGCAGATTGTTGATCTGATAGATGAAGTGCTGGCCAATGTTGACAATGAAGAAGTAATCAACTCAGTTCGCACTAAAGTGAACGAGATGATGAATGCTTTCCCGCTCTTTGCATGGTAGGCATTTAAAAGATAGGTTTTAGGGTTGAAACCGGCGGTGACTTAGATCTAAACATCTTGGTTGCAGCCGGTTTTTTTATGGAAAGATATAGCTCTGGCACCTGCTCAACCACCGGACTATGCTTACTGATCACTGATTACAGATCACTGATCACAGATCACCGATCACAGATCACCCCTCACTCACCTCACCACCGTCACGCTCCCCCTCAGCGTACTTACTTTCCCCAAATAATGGCGTAAGTAATTACCCACACATACACTCCGGCGAAAGCACCTCACCCCCCGCCCTCTCCTCAAAGGAGAGGGAGCTGGATGGTGTTTCGTTATCATATTTTCTGCAAAATAAAGTAGTGTTTCCTTATATTGTAAGATGTCCAAACCCTCTCCTTGAGGAGAGGGCAGGGTGAGGTGATCACCTCACCACCGTCACACTCCCTCTCAGCGTTGCAACCTTCCCCAGATAATCCGCGTAAGTAATCACCCACACATACACCCCGGCGGCAGCACCTTTGCCGTCCCAGCCCACGGCTGGCTTGGTGGTTTCAAACTGCCGCTGGCCCCAGGAATTATAGATGACCATACTAAATTTACTAAAGCGGTCGTAATCAGCTACGGGGCGGAAAACATCATTCAACCCGTCACCATCGGGTGTGAAGGCATTAGGTACATTAAAGTAGAAGGTCAAGTAAACATCCTTCAGGTAAGCGGAATCAATGGTGGTGCAGCCTTCCTGTGTTTTAATAATGACTGAGTAGTTGCCCTCCTCTGTGCCAGTGATAAAATAAGAGGTGTCACCGGTGTTCCATTCATAACTGAAATAACCTGGTGTAGTTTCGAGCAGAAAGGTTTGTTCGTAGTAAATGGTATCAATAGTTTCAAAGCCTGAAGTGGGTTTTGCATAAACTGCTACTGGAATACGTAATGTATCTTTACAGTTATTGGCATCACTGGCATGTATGGTGTAATTACCGGCTTGCGTCAGTTTTATGGAATCAATCTCATAGATTAAACCCGGTACATTTGTATTATCAGGTATTTGCCACTGAATGTTAACAGGGTCTGTGCCACCTGTGTAATTGAATGCTATCAGAGCCTGCTCTCCTTCGCAGAATTCGCTTTTTAGTGAACTGTTCTGAAGCAGGGGCGGGTCATTTATAGTAATTACGCCCGGGTTAAGTGAACTTGCAATGATATAGCCATACCCGTCCCTGAATACCGACCATGCAGTATCCCATTTGATATCTGCATCTCCCCACGTTGTGGCCTCAAATACCAGATCTGTCAATGATACAGTGCCGGGCAATGTTACAGGGACATCACTCTGCCATTCAACTTCCACACTTCCGTTGTAATCGGTAACTGTAACATCGGCAAACCCTGGGGCAGGATTATAACCTGTGCAGTGAAGTATCAGGTTGTTGTATGTAAGCACTGCCTTGTATTCCATTACATTGATAAAATTATCTGCTGTAAGCGTACTGTAAGCCGTTTCCTTTTTGCACTTATAATCATCCCCGGCTGAGGCTGATAAAACTATTCCATTGATCCGTTCAATGGTCAGATAAACCAACCGTTCACAGCCCCATTTATCTTTAATGCTCACTATATAATCATCGGCTGAGAGTCCGGTAAAAGTACCGGAAGCTTGCGGTATATCGATGCCAATTAGTGCGTAATACAGACTATCGCCTACTGCCATAATCGATATACTTCCATTGGCATTAAACCCGTTTTCATCCGTTGCTATGGAATCAATCACAATGGGGCCTCCAAAATTTTCAACTTCTGTGATAAATGCATCTGTACATCCGTTTACATCTTTAACGGTGACCGTATAAGTATCTTCCGGCAGACCCATAAAAATGTTTGAAGGTGAGAAGTTTGTTCCATCCAAACTATACATCAACGATTCCCCTGTGTTTGTTACAGCATCCACAGTTAACTGACCATTTCCCAGGTTGCAGTAGTCGGGATAAGGCAAAACACCTGTTATCTGCGGACCATCGGTACTTCCTATTTCAAATGAAATAGAGTCAATGCTGCAATTGCTTCCATAGGTAATATACAAAGAATAGATACCAGCCGGCATGTTCGTCAGATCTAATGAATCTGAGACAATGGAACCATCACTTGCTTTCCATTGATATCCAGGCTCCTCTCCTGTAACCAGGATACCTGTGATACTGCCGACTGAATCACCACAATTAGCTTTGGTAATAATGCTGTTTGAAATATCAACAACAGGTGCAGAGTATTGGATTATGCTAATGGTGTCCCTGCCAATGCAATTTTTATCAGTTACTTCAACCCAATAAGTTCCCGGTGCATTTACAGGTAATATCTGCGTGCCCCCTGCAACATCATTCCAGCTGTAAAACTGTCCTTCACCTGCATCAAGTTCCATGCTAATTGTTTCATTGGCACAAAAGCTGGTATCATTGCCAAGGTCAGGCTCCGGACTTGCAATGATGGTGATAGTGTCAATCAGCACTTTTGGAGGCCAGTTACCTGAGTAGATTATTAATCTGGGATAATAAGTGCCGGGACCTGAATAAATGTATGAAGGATTTAGCAATGTTGAAGTATCATGAGAAAAATTAGCAAAATCACTGAATTTCCAATAAACTGAATCAATGCCATTGGTGCTGACAATATTAAATTGAGTAGGTTCGCCTGAACAATATTGATTTGATTCAAATTCATACTCTCTTAAAAATGATGGAAGAATGTAGGGTAAACGATAAAAATCCCAATTATCCCTAAAATAAATATAACTTGATTCATAATTACATCCAAGCCCAACTTCATTGGGATTATGAATAACTGACATGTATTCCTGACCTCTTGGAAAATAAATTTTTCCATCGGGGGCTAACTGTGGTACACCCCAACCTGCAGTTATTGGCACTGATACTTCTGACATAGTTATTTGCTGAGGGGTTCCGGCGTTAATGTTATATTGATATAATGACCAATATTTTTTGACATATAGAAGTGAGCTATTTGGTGAAAACTCCAAGAACATAGTTGATATTGAATCGCTGGGATATCCTATATGTGTTATATTATCATCACTAATATGGCCTGATTCGGAGTCAAAATCATAAATTTCACAGTAATTGGGGTTAACCCACCAATTCCCAGTATATACTGTTGCTGCTAGCTTAGTTCCATCGGGAGACAATTTTATATAGGCATTACCCAATGCAGTAGGATAATTAGAACCGGCATTGCAAATCACAGGTGATTCAATTCCTTCGGCAGTTACTTTGTAACTATTCCATGTTGTTCCACCTGATTTATGTATAACTAACCAAATATCAGTCTGGTTTTTATGATGCACAGCGGTAACACTTGATAGAGCATTACATATATGAGTACATTTTGTGAATGGATTAACACCCCCTTTGCCATTGTCCATATTCATATTTATTGTTGAGTATTGAAAACTATATTTGTCAAAGGTCAAATAATAATAAAGATGAGAACTGCCGGGAACGGGAATAGCCATGATTTGGTGAGCATATCTGGCGGTTGGATTACCCACGTTATTTCCATTAAGCATAGTATCATGCTCTTTATTCCAAATTGTGTTTCCATTCCCATAAAACAATAGATTACCATCTTCATCTGACATACTGGTAACACCCTCGTTAATTTGAGGAATCTGCCCGCCATACAAAAGTTGTGGAGGATCACCATAATTGAATGTCATTCCTGCATGATCAACAAAATACCAGTTATTTCCTTGCTTCCCCTGAGAAAAAACATTTCCAGCGGAAAGTGACAGAATGGTTAACAATAGTAGAATCTGTTTCATTTTTTTTTGATTAGCAGATTATTGGATATTGAATCAACAGGCTTTAATTACACCATTAATTACCAAACGGGAAGCATTGTAACTATCAGAATAGTGGTAACATCAAAATTAGGAAAAAATCGTTATAGTGAAAGCTTTTAAATTGGAAAAATAAATCACCTCACCCCAGCCCTTCACCAGCCCTTCTCAAGGAGACGGAGTTTGGCCCTAATACACCTGCAAATTCGTTGCAATAGAGAACGGCAACATTCAATTCAGCAGGATTTAGAACCCTCTCCTGAGGAGAGAGCAGGGTGAGGTGATCATCTCACCAGCATCACACTCCCCCTCATCTTCGCAATCTTCCCCACCATATCCGAATAACTGATCACCCAGCTATAAACCCCCGCCGGTGCATCCTTCCCTTTGTAGTATTTTAGCGTTTGCTTAAATCAAAACTGCGTTCCAGGTTTAGAAAGTTTTGACAAAATCAAGAAAATCCAGTTTAATAATTTCCCATATTTTCCCTTTGAGGCAAATTGGGTCGAAATCATCATCGGCTTTTGTAAAGTCTGTAAATCTTGACAATATTTCCTGCTCATTATGATTGTAAGGATATCTCTTCATGTGAAATAATACCATCTCTTCAAATGTGTAATCGGACATTAATTCGTGGATATCCCAAAAATCTTTTTTTCTGCCACCACGCTGAATAACATCCATTTTCATCGCAATTAAATCGGCAATGGAAGCTATTCTGATCCCATCGGTTAGTTTCATTGGGTCAATAAAACTATCGGTGTAATACAAGTCAATTTTAAAATTATCAATCTTGTTTTCACCGATGATATAAGATTGACCAAAACCTATGGGTTGAATATTCGACGAATCAACATATGGGAACGCAGTATTCAAAAATTTATCAATTTTCGCGAAATCAACCGATCCATAAGGTTCATCAGTGAACATGTCAAGATCGATGGACATCCGGTGACCCAAATATAAACTCAACGCAGTTCCTCCAACCAGTCTGAAAGTTTTCAGTTCAGAAGCTTCCATACATAAATGCAGCGCTGATTGCACCCGCGGATCAATTGTATGGTATTTCAGCTTAGTCGTCATTTTTGTTCATTATTTTGTTAACAGTCGCTGTTCCATAAAATTTAAGAATTTCTTCTTTCTCCAGCTCATTTCCTCTTTCAAAAACCCTTTGAATTATAGCATTTTTTTGTTTCTGCCAATTTATTGATTCAATGACCGTATCCCAGAAAAGACCCGGCCTGAATTTTGAAAGATCAGGCTTTCTGCCGGAAATGTTAATCTTTTCCTGTTCAATATCAAAATATACCTGCAATATCATTAAAAAGCCTTCCTCCCAACCCAAAGCATTCTCTATTCTCAAAGAAAGTGAAGTATTCATATTCCGCTTTGCCTTAAGAACTGAAGAAAGCGTTTGAGGATATTCATGAATATCAGATGCAAATTTCCTCTTTTGAATCATGCGCTTCTTCAGTTCCCGATCAACAATATGTCCCGGATGAATGCCTTTGATGATGGATAATTGATCTTTCATATTGCAAAAATAAACAAAATTGTTTATATTTTAATACAACTCAATATCATTGATCGCAAATAGCCACCTTAGAAAATCGAATTCAGTTGCTGAAAATATCATTCCAACTTCGACAAAAGCCTGCCTGCGCTCCGCTGCGGCAGGCAGGCTCAGGCACAAGTGGAGAGGGCAAGGTGAGGAGCTACCTCACCACCGTCACACTCCCCCTCAACGTACTCACCTTCCCCAAATAATCGGCATAATAATGTTGATTTGAGGATTTGTTGATTTGACGATTTGAGGATTTGACGATTTGATGATTTAATCCCGAATCGTCGTTCCTCCTCTCGGGATCTGAGGCCCTTCGAGTGGTTCGACAATTGCTTATCAACCATGCCTCAGGATAAAATTTGATGATTTGTTGATTTGATGCGTGTCCGTCCGCCTTAGGTGGAGCGGTATTTGTTGATTTTTGTACAGTACTTCCTGTG
>Ga0265295_1002474_pt1 | contig 29211 bp, 25 predicted proteins | sample Munlansysbiofilm_FD_192503 | JGI IMG/M metagenome (GOLD analysis project Ga0265295, IMG submission 192503) | Leachate microbial communities from a municipal landfill in Southern Ontario, Canada - Methane capture system biofilm | ecosystem: Engineered > Solid waste > Landfill > Unclassified ... | reverse complement strand
GGAACTTAAACGTGTGCAAGAGGATGTGGCACACAACGTGGAAGCCATAGGCTCTTTTTTAGCAAAGCAGAGGACAACAACAGAAGCCCTGTTTTTAAAAACCGCAGCGCTGTGTGAAGCCTTAGACGCAAAAGAAAACGTGGGAATGAAGCGCTTAGAAGCGCTTGAAGCAGAGATTTTGGCGTTTCGTCAGCAGATAAAAGAGGAGCGTTTTGAGCGGTTGATTTGGCACGTGGGACAATCCATGCTTTTGGTACAAGAGATGGAACTTGCCCGCATTGAAGTGCGTTTTACATGTAATGATGCGGAACGCTACGAAAAGCTTACGTTGTGGATACACGCCCATAAAGGGTGGCTCTTTGCGCTTGCGGGGTGCATTGATGCGATTCAGGTGGCAATGAAGCGTAAGGGACGCCACTACGCAAGCGATGCAGAGGGAAATGGCTAATGCAAGCGGTGTTACTGGAAAAAGTAAAAACATGTGAGAGTACTTCGGAGTTTTTAGCGCTTTTGCATGTCGTCATTAAGACTTCCACACAGCATGATAAAGCCTTTTTTACCTCCTTTTTAGAACCGTGTGCGTTAAAGCTCAAAACACTCTTTTTTGATCAAGGAGAACTTCCCCCTAGAGAAATCTTACAGCTTAGTTTAGTGTGTAAAGAGGCTTTACATGTAAAGCTTGAAAGCTCATTAGAGCGCTATTTTGAGACTTTGGCACAAGCGTTTTTGGGTGAGTATGAGAGGCTTGATGATGCACAAAGTGAAAAGTATGTTTACCATGCGCTCTTGTGTGTGTGCGAACTCTTGAGTTTGGGGTACCGTGAGGGGATTAAGCGTTATATTAAGCGTACACTGCTTTTTGATACTAGAGGTGCCAATTTGCAAAATGAGTGGGTGCGGGCGTTTGAGTACCATTTAGGACTCGATACCTTTGAGATGGCGGTGGCGATGGAAGCCATTTTAGAGTTGATTGAGCCATCATTTTTTTTCGCATGCACAAAGGCGCATCAGCGTTCCATCTTCTTTTGGTGGCTACATGTGATTTGGACACACAAAGCGTATATGAATCATCCTTCATGGGGAGATTTTAGTGAGCCATTAGCGCTTTTATGCCAAGAGGCGTTGGCAAAAAATGAGCTTGCGACACAGATGTACATTCACTTTTTCGCCTACCAAATTTTAGGGAATTTAGCGCAAACCAAAGAGGCGTGGAGAGGCTTTAATGAGGCGTTTAATCTTCCTCAGTCGAACTATTTAAAATCTTTACATGTAAAGGCATTGGAGCGTTTTACAAACCCCAAAAAGAAAATCGTTTTTGTGAAAGATAGAATTGTAGAGAATTCGCCTTTTAAGGTCGAATATTCCCTTTTAAGTGCGCTCATGAGCGATGAAGCGTTTACACAAAACTATGAGCCTTATGTGCTTTCCATGGGGTACATTGACAAAGCGCCTGACCAAGAAGTGGCGGTGAAAAAATTAGAAGCTTTGGGTGTTAAGGTGGTTTCCCCAGCCCAAAGCGTGCATGATGGGGAGCCCTATTATGACCATCTCACCAAAGCGATGCTCATTCGAGAGTGGTTTTTAGAGCATCACATCGACATAATGGTGGGGTGCGTGAATGGTTATGACATCATGAACTTTTTATTTGTCATGCGCTGTGCTTCTTTGCAGATTTACTGGTCGCATGGGGATTTTGAGTACGATGTCGAGGGCATTGATAAGCGCATTAGCCATTTTTTAAGGCAGAATCCTTTTGCGTATGAGAGGTTTGATGTTGCTATTTTAGAAGAGTTTCATAAGCCTGAAGAAGAGAAGCATAAGGCGATGGCTTTGGAGATTCGTAAGCGCTGGAGTGATGAAGTGGTCATTTTAGGAAGCATTGGGCGGTTGGTGAAGCTGGACAATGATGACTACATGCAAACCCTCTCAGAGATTCTACGCTCAAACCCCCATACCATTTATCTCGCCTGTGGCACGGGAAATGAAGAGAGCCTTAAACAAAAGATAGTAAAATACAAAATCCCCCAAGATAGGTTCTTTTTTGAAGGGTTTGTCAATCCTCATATCTATGGGTATGTGATTGATGTGTATCTCAATACCTTCCCAGAACCCAGCGGGGAGAGTGTGAATGAATTTATGAGTAAGGGTGATAATAAGTATGTTGTTAGTTTGGATGCATAAATGTTAAAAAAAATTAAAATTCCTGAAGAGTACAACTACATCGGCGCATTTTTAACGCTAAATTGCAATCTGGCATGTCCGTATTGCATCAACCTTAATGAACAAGGCTCTAGCCGAAGAAGTGTTTTACGGCAGAGCATGAGTGGGGCGGATTGGGCAAAAGCGCTCAACCGTCTGGAGATAGGCAGAGAGGATTTGCCCATCTCTTTACAAGGCGGAGAACCCACGCTTCACAAAGAGTTTTTGAGCATCGTCAATGGCGTGGATGCGGACGTCAAATTGGATTTACTGACCAATATGATGTTTGATGTGGATGCGTTTATTGCGCATATTGCCCCTTCTAAATTCACACGAGAAGCCAAATATGCGGCAATTCGTGTGAGTTACCACCCTGGACAAAATCGCATAGACGATTTGATTGTCAAGCATCATAAGCTTAGAGACGCTGGGATTTATGTGGGGATTTATTCGGTGATGGTGCCTGAAAATCAAGCGCACATTCAAGAGGTGCAAGAGCGTTGTTTGCGTGAGGGTGTTGATTTTCGGGTGAAAGAGTATTTGGGGTTTGATGGAGAAGCGTGGCATGGAACGTACAAATACCCAGAAGCCATTGCGCAAAAATCACATTATGCGTGTGAGTGTAAAACCACAGAGCTCATTATCGCTCCTAGTGGGCATGTGTTTCGTTGCCATTCGGATTTGTATGAAAACCGCACGCCTATCGGGCATATTTTAGACCCTGATTTTGACATTGAGCAGATTCATAGACCCTGCTTGACTTTCGGGCATTGCAATCCATGTGACATTAAAGTCAAAACCAACCGTTTTCAAGAGTACGGGCATACCTCTGTGGATATTCGAAATATTAGAAAACTAAGTACGGCTGAAGTGCAAGCTCTAGAGCGAGGTGAGCATGGACTTGGGCGTTATGATTATGAGAAAGATAAGGCGTTTATCAATGGCTAATTTTAATTTTGATGGGCATAAGCTTTTTTATCAGTTTGAAACGACGTACCGCCTTTTGACGGACAAAGAGGTCTATCCTGTCTATGTCGAGTACTCTCCTGTGGGCAATTGTAACCACCGTTGTTTGTTTTGTGCGTACGATTATATCGGGTATCAGTCTCGTAGATTAGAGCGTGAAAAAACGATAGCGTCTATTCAAGATTTTGCGAAACTAGGCACGAAAGCGATGCTTTTTGCAGGCGAGGGTGAGCCGTTGATTCATCCGAATATTGATGAATTTATCGAAACGGCGCATGAAAATGGTGTGGCAAGTGCGATTTTTTCCAACGGGGTTTTATTGACGCCCAAAAGAGCGGCACGCTTACTGGATAAACTCACGTTCATTCGCATTTCGTTTAATGCAGGAGATAAAGAAACCTACCACAAAGTGCATCGAAGCGATGATTTTGAGACGGTTGTCGCCAATATTCGCTATGCGACAGCGTATAAAAAAGAGCATCATCTAAGCGTGGATATTGGACTTCAAATCGTGGTCATTCCTGAGAATCTTCACACCGTTGTGGCGTTGGCAAAACTAGGGCGTGAGCTTGGGGTGGATTATTTGGCGATTAAGCCTTTTGTGCAACACGGAGCGCAAGAGGGGTATCATTTTGAGCAGAATTTTTCTTTAGCCGAAGTTGAGGCGATGCTCGATGAGGCGGAGTCGTATTCGAGTGAAGGGTACAGCGTGATTGCCAGAAAAGAGGCGTTTCGTAAGTATCATGAGCGAACCTATGAACACTGCTTAGCGCTTCCTCTTTTTAGCGTGGTTTTGAGTGATGGCAATGTCTATAGTTGCGGGCCTTATTTGGGCGATGAGAAATTTTGCTATGGTAACATTTACACCACCGATGTGCCAACGATGATGGACGGCGAAAAACGACGTGAGATTTTGAGATTTGCGAAAGAAAAACTGGATTGTAAAAAAGAGTGTATGCCTAATTGCAGGCTTGATGCGATTAATCGAAGCCTCTGGGAGCTTAAAAACCCCAGTGTCAAACATGTGGAATTTATCTAAAAAAGGGTGGGAATGTCTTTACATGTAAACGCAATTAACATTCGCAAAAATATCTTAAAAATTGCGCACGCTTCCAAAGGACCGCACAGTGGAACGGCGCTTTCGTGTGTTGATATTTTGGCGGTTTTGTATTTTAAAATTTTGAAGATTGCTTCTTTTAGCGATGCGAATCGTGATATTTTTATTATGAGTAAAGGGCATGGGGCGATGGCGCTTTATGCCACGCTTTTTGAAAGAGGGTATTTGGACGAGAAGACGTTTTTAAGCTACTACCAAAACGGCGGGAAACTGCCCGCCCATCTGGATAAAGAGACGTGTGAGGCGATTGAAGTTTCAAGCGGAAGTTTGGGGCATGGATTGCCACAAGCTTTGGGCTTTGCGTATGCGAAAAAACTGAAAAACCTCTCTTCTTGCGTGTATGTGCTGATGGGCGATGGCGAAACGCAAGAGGGTTCGGTGTGGGAAGCAGCGATGTTAGCACCTAAAATGGGTTTGGATAATTTAACTGTTTTGATTGATCGAAACAACCTTCAAGGTTATGGAAGACCTAGCGAATTGGTGTCGTTTGAGTCGTTAGATGAAAAATTTAAGAGTTTTAATTGGGACGTGCATCGTGTGAACGGGCATGATTTAGAGGCGTTAGAAGAAGCGTTAAGAGCACCGCAGAGCAAGCCTAAAGCGATTATTTGCGATACGATTAAGGGTAAGGGTGTTTCGTTTATGGAAGATGAGATGAAATGGCACTATTTTATCGTGACCGATGCGTTTTTAGAACAAGGGGTGCGTGAGTTGGAGGCAAGCCTATGAGAAACAGTGCCGCAAAGAAAATTTTTGAGTATTGTCAAAACCACGAAAAGGGGTTTCTCATTTCAGGCGATGCGGGTTTTGGTGTGTGGGAAGCATTTCAAGAGCAGATGCCCAAACAGTATATCAACACGGGCATTAACGAAGCGGCGATGACGGGATTGGCCGCAGGTATGGCGCTGAGTGGGCATAAGGTATTTGTGTATAACATCATTCCTTTTCTTATCATGCGCAATTACGAGCAAGTGCGTATCGACATTGCGTATCAAAACCTTCCTGTGGTGCTTGTGGGTATTGGCTCAGGACTGACCTATGCGCCCTCAGGTATGACGCATTACAGCGTTGAGGATATTGCATTGGCACGAACCTTGCCCAATATGAACATTATCTCACCTTCTGATCCTATGCAAGTGCAAAAGGCGATGGACTATGCCATCGCAAGCCCTAATCCCACATTTATTCGCATCTCTCGTAGCGGTGAGCCTGTGTTGTTTGACGAAACAATGGACATCACAAAACCTTTACATGTAAAAGAGGGAAAGAAAAAAGCGATTATTTTTCATGGCTCTATCGTCGATGAGGTTTTAGAGGCTTCTAAAGAGTTAGAAGATGTGGCGATTATCTCGATGCCACTCATTTTTCCCTTTGACGAAACAGCAGTAGAAGCGTTGTTGCGCCAATACGAGCATGTTTACGTGGTGGAAGAGCATTTTCAAGAAGGGGGACTAGGGACGATGTTGCGTGATTTTGCACAGGAAAAATCTTTACATGTAAGGATTGAAAAAATTGCCATTAAGAATCATTTTATCCACGAAATAGGCAATTGTGCGTACTTGAGAGCGTGTTTTGGCATTGATGCTAGAGCGATTGTAAAAAGGGTGCTTCATGGGTAAATTACGCGATGTTTTCACCAAACTTCATAAAAGAACGTCACGCCAGTATATTGAGCGTATGGTCGATGATAAAATCGCTTGTATGGAAAAATCCAAACTGTACGGGTATGATTATTGGGACGGCGATAGACGATTTGGGTACGGTGGGTATAAGTACGATGGCAGATGGAGAAGTGTGGCGGAGGATTTAATCGAGCAGTATCACTTAACCAATAACTCCAAAATCTTAGATGTCGGGTGTGGAAAGGCGTTTTTGCTTTATGAGCTGAAACAACTCTTACCCCAGATAAGCATTCAAGGTTTTGATATTTCTTCTTATGCGATTGAAAACGCCAAAGAGGAGATTAAAGAGCATCTGTTTATCCATCGAGCGCAAGATGTGTATCCTTTCAACGATAAAGCGTTTGATTTGGTCATCTCGCTTGGGGCTTTGCACAATCTAAAAATTTATGACTTAAAAAAAGCCTTGCGTGAGATAGAGCGTGTGGGAAAAGAGAAATTTGTGATGGTTGAAGCGTATCGCAATGACACGGAACTCTTTAACTTAGAGTGTTGGGCTTTGACCTGTGAGAGCTTTTTTGGGCCCGATGAGTGGGTGTGGCTTTACGAAGAGTTTGGCTACAGCGGAGATTATGAGTTTATCTATTTTGAGTAGAGGGAACAATGGCATCTAAATATTCACAACTAAAAATTTTTCATTTTCAAGACAAAGTTGATTCGTTACCCAAAGAGGTGCAAGAGGTGAAAGCCCCTTTGCATATTCGCATAAAGCCTACGAATGTGTGTAACCATCATTGTTGGTACTGTGCCTATAAAGCCGATAATTTACAACTTGGGCAAGATATGGTCGAAAAAGACTTTATACCCGAAGCGAAGATGATGGAAATCATTGATGATTGTATTGAGATGGGCGTTAAAGCGATTACTTTTAGCGGTGGCGGAGAGCCTTTTGTTTATCAATACATGCTTCAAACCGCCAAAAAACTTGCCAACTCGCCCATCGCTTTTGCCTCTTTGACCAATGGTGTGAATTTAAAAGGTGAAGTGGCTGAAATTTTTGCGAAACATGCCAAGTGGGTGCGTGTCTCCATGGACGGCTGGGACGATGAGAGCTATGCGCAGTACCGAGGAACGAGCAAGAACGCTTTTGGCAAAGTGCTTCAAAATATGCGTGATTTTAAGGCGTATGGTGGGGCGTGTGCGCTAGGCGTTAGTTTTATTATCGACCAGAAAAATTATCAGCATGTGTATGAATTTATCAAACTCATCAAATCCACAGGTGCCAATAGCATCAAACTCTCAGGATGCGTGGTGGACAATGAAGGGGCAAAAAATAACGCCTACCATCAGCCCATTTACGATGAGGTCAAAGCGCAAGCCAAGAGAGCAAAAGCAGAGCTTGAAGATGCGTCGTTTGAGATTTACGACACGTACCATCTTTTGGAAGATAAATTTGATAAAGAGTACACGTGGTGCCCTTATTCGCAAGTGTTGCCTGTGATTGGGGCGGATTTGAATATCTATCCGTGTCAGGATAAGGCGTATAACCTAGAAAATGGTTTAGTGGGTTCTATCAAAGAGAAGCGTTTTAAAACGTTTTGGTTTGAAGATAAATCACAGTTTTTCAAAATCAATCCCAAAATTCACTGTAAAAATCATTGTGTTGCCAACCATAAAAATCAGATGATTTTGGATTATTTGAGTGTTGATAATGACCATTTAGGGTTTGTGTGATGCCTTTAAAAACGATTTTAGTGACAGGTTCAAGCCAAGGACTGGGCTTAGCCATTGCCAAAGAGCTTTCTAAAAATGGCTTTAGTGTGATTTTAAACGGGCGTGATTTAGTAAGCCTTCAACGTGCGCTGACACAGCTTGCATCGCCAAATGAGCACTATCTTTTTTGCCATGATTTAACGAAAGAAGATGCGATAGAAGCGTTAGATGCTTTTTTAAAAGCGCACGCTATTGCACTTTATGGTGTCGTGCATAATCTAGGTGGAAAAGTCAAAGAGGATGTTCAACCTTTACATGTAAAGATTTTGCACGCCTCGATGCGACTCAATGTTGAGGTGGGGATTGAGATCAATAACTACGTTATCCCTCACATGATAGCAAAAGGAGGCGGAAAAATCGTTCACATAGGTTCTAGTGCAGCGTTGAATGGTAACGCATCTCCTTCGTATGCTATTAGTAAAGCGGCGCTTCATGCCTATGTTAAAAATAGCGCACGCTACTATGCAAAAGAGAACATCATGATGTGTGCGGTTGTGCCCTCCATTTTGGAGCATGAAGGCAGTGAGTGGAGTGTTAAACGTGTGCGTGAACCTTTAAAATATGAAAACAGAAAAGCGCAAATGCCCTTAGGTCGTTTTGCGATGCCAGAAGAGATAGCGCCTTATGTTAGCGCTCTTTTTAGCATTGAAAGTATGCAAGCCACAGGGTCTATTATTTGCTTAGAAGGGGGTGCTTGATGAACGAATATGTCAATTTTTATGAAAAAAATAAAATATCTCCCGTGCGTCAAAATATTGATAATTTTACATTACATGTCAAAAGAAGAGAGGCGCTTTATCGCGAGTTAGGGCTTCTTCGAGCCAATTTTGAAGGTAAAAAGATTTTAGAAGTAGGGCCAGGTGGCGGATACAACGCCTTAGCGACTTACAGTTTTCAGCCCTCAACGTATGTTTTGGTTGAACCCAATTCAACAGGATTTCAAGAGCTAAAAGAGAATTTTGCCGCACATGATTTTCGTGAAAATGTTGAATTTCACAATAGCTTTTTAGAAGACTTTACATGTAAAGAAAAATTTGACGTGGTGATGTGCGAGGGGTTGATTCAAGGCTTGCCCAACCGAGAGGTGTTTTTAACAAAGCTCTCCTCTTTAGTCAAAGAAGGCGGTGTTTTGGTCATTACGGTAGCCGATGAGATTTCGATGTTTTTTGAAATTCTTCGTCGCTACTTGGCAAATGAATTGATTAAAGAGACAAACGATTTTGAACAGCAAATCGCCATCTTAGTTGAAGCATTTAGCCCGCATTTGGATACGCTCAAAGGCATGACAAGGCGTTATGATGATTGGTGTGCGGATTTGTTGTGCGATGCGATTTATAATCACACCTTTAGCGTTGCTGATGCAATTGCGTTTTTTCAAAATGAGTACTTTTTTTACGGCGCAAGCCCCAATGTGTTTCAAGACTTCCGTTGGTATAAGGCACTTCCTTCTCAACCCTTCGCGTACAATGCCTATTATTTAGAGCAATTTAACACGCAAAGGCATAATTTTATCAACAGCGCCAAGACCTATGATAAACGTTTGTCAGAAAAAAATGTGGCATTAAGTCTTACATGTAAAGAGCTTATAGGCGTGGTTAAATCGTTAGAAAAAAATGAGAACAAGTACACAAAAGAAGAGGTGGTCGCACTTTTAAAACGCATTGCGAGCAATCTTGAAGAGGTGGATTCTTTGTTACATGTAAGCATTCATGAAGTCATTGAGATAGCACAAAAAGAAAGCCTAACGACGCATGATGTTGCAAAGTTATGCACCATGAAGCCTTTGTTTGGGCGAGGGCAGACGTTTCTAAGCCTTCATAAAGCGTGTAGAGAATAAGCGGTGAAATCTCAGCTTATAAATACGCTTAAAACGATTTTAGATGAGGTGCTTGAAGAGAGTCACGTCAGCTCAAATGACGTGGTGAAGCAAATTGAATTTGCGCACGATGGTGATTATTTTAACACCATGTTGATGCTTGATAAAGAAAATTTTCTTCAAGCGATTCAATCTCTTTTAGCCAATGTGTCGATGAAAAAAATTGCGATTTATCCGTGTAACAGTTATATTGAGCAGATTGTTGAGCTTTTAGAGGCATATGAACTTGTGATTTGCGATGATTATAAACAAGGCGATGTGGTTCAAGGGCATTGTGTCGTTTCGACCGACATTCTCAATGCTGAAACGTTTGATATGGTATTAATTATTTCGTATCGAGATTTAGTCAGAGACAATCTTCTTCAAAAGCTTCATCGCACAGATAATCTTTTTTGGATTTACGATGTTGTGAAAAGATACATCGAGCGAGATACCGATATTTTTGCAAAATTGCTCAGTAAAAAAGCAGATTTTGAGAAAGTGGATAGGCTTTTAGAAAAAATTCACGCAGCGAAACGCCCCATTGTTTCGTTAAATGGCTTTTTATTTAATAATTATGGTCCAACATACCGTGCGTTAAAGGCACAAGGGTATGAACCTTTTGTGGTGACACGCAATCAAGCACTATGCTACGCAAAACCGCAAAGCCAGATTGATGAGTTTGTCATCGAGGAGAGCGTTCAATTAGAGCTTTTAGAGATGATTTATCTGTGCCAAAATCTTCAAAAAGCCGTCGTTTTAGTCAATGACATCTCTTTTTTAATCCCCTCCTTTGATGCGAGCAAGGCGATTGTTAATTTTTCGTTTGTCACGATGTTGCTCAAAATGCTGCATGTTCCTAAATTTTTATTCTTATACGATGTGATTCATTCCGTGATGAAAAACCATCACGACGCCGACACCTACTTTCGTATCTATCAAAAAGCGTTATCGTCTGCTGATGGGCTGATTTGCAACTCCAATACGGCTGAGGTACACACTACTATTCGTTATGCGCTTGGCATTAAAAAGCCTATGCTCTCTTTTTACAGGTATAATGAATTTGTGCCAAAGATGAAACCAAAAAGAGACGATGGGTCGTTTCATTTGGTGATTATCGGGGGCATGGACGATAAGCTCAGAGATTCAACGATGATGCTTAAAAAGATATTGAGCCAAAAAATTCATGTGCATAATTATGTCAATAACAATGCGATTCATGAGTTTTGGTGTCAACTGGATGAAGAACAAAGGCGTTATTTTCATCGGCATGATTCGATTGTTTCCCAATACGCTTTAATCGAAGAGATAAGCCAGTACCATGCAGGCTGGATTATGGATAACGGTTTTGAAGTGCTTTCTATGATTAACAGTGCTGAAAATAAGGCATTTAAAGAGATGCTCATGATGTTTCGACTTACCACCATCTCTTCTAGTCTATTGGCGATGGGTGCGGCGGGACTTCCTATGTTTTTAAATAAAATGGTGGTGCATGTCACGTATCATTTTCCTAAAGAGTTTTTTATTGCTATTGAAGAGCCAGAAGTAGAGCGTTTTAGTGAGATGGTTGCCGATATAGACTGGGAAGAACGTTACAACGTAACACAAGCAAAAAGAGCACTTTTTAGCATTGATGCGCATATAAAGACGCTCACTACGTGGTTAGATGCACGCTCATGATTCAAAATAGTGTGGGTGTTCATTTTATCATTGCGGTTTGGGGAGAAGTTTATACCCACCGTCTCATCACATTTTGTTTGCCAAGTTTACTCTCGCCTCACAATTTGCCTCAGCTAGACAACACACATAATGTTTTGAGTATTGCCACAACCACAAACGATAGGAAGCTTATCGAGGAGAGTGCGGTTTATGGCGCATTAAAGAGAGTTATTGATGTCTCTTTTGTGATGATTGATGCCATCTTGAACGAAGAAGAGCCTCATCATACGGCGTTTCGTGCACAACCTAAGTTTCAAAAAATGACCAAAGCGCATAATAAGGCGATAGAGAGCACACAAGAACGCGATATGGCGTATGCGTTTATTATGCCTGATAACCTCTTTTTTGATGGTGCTTTATCGTATGCGCTCTCTTTAGTCAATGAAAAGAGAAGGCTTGTTTATGCGTACGGACTTCATGTGTGCGAGGAGAAGATTGCCCCTTTGCTTGAGGATTATTTTTGCCCCAAAAAAGAGGTTTTAGAGATTGGGACATTTGATTTAGCACGCAAGGCAGTTCAAAGTTTACATCATGCTTCCTCGTGTTCGTTTGTTGATGCCACGCCTTTTTTGCCCAATGGAAATCTCTTTTTTAGGTTTGATGCGCACCTTGTTTTGAAATTGTGCTATTTGCACCCTTTGGTGGTGTATCCTAAAACACGAGGCACTCTAATTCCTATGGATTCAACATTTGATGATGGGGATTATCTAAACGGGATAGAAGAAGAGGCGAGTGTGTATCTGTTAGACTCAAGGGATTCGTTTATGTACTCCCTTGATACGCAAATGCAAAAAAGTGATTTGCGCAAATACTACACTCCCAGATTTAACATTTTTGAACAAGCCTCACGCATTAAAGGCATGGATAGACGCTACGTGAATCATCTGAAAAAAGAGGCTATTTTATACACGCAAGAGCAAGCTTTTCCGTGTGAAAAAAGAGGTGAAATTGAGCAACTAACACAGTTTCTCTTTTTTCTCTTAGCGCACGAAACCTTACTTCCACATACACAAGCGATTAAGGTGGCGTGTTTAACACAGCCTTTAGCTCACACGGTGTTTAAACAGACGCAAGAACAGTTATTGGCTTTGCTTGAGTTGTTTTTGGCACAAGCGCATAAAGCATCGTTTGATGTAACGCAGTATCAAAAAGCGTATGAAGCGATCAAAGGCTTTACATGTAAAGACAATATCCCTGCTCTTGAAGTGTTGCAAAACATAGAATACCTTTTTGATAGACTCAACAACCATCAAAAAACAGAACTTTTTGCGATTCCTCTTTTAAAAAAGAGAGTGCATCACGTTGAAGCGATTTTAGAAAAACAGACACACGTGAGTCTGTATGGAGCTGGCGAAGATACACAGATATTACTTGCTCTTCTTGTTCACCGAGAAAAAATTGAAGCGATTTTTGATGATAATGAAGCCAAAGTAGGCACGATGATTCAAGGCATTGAGGTGAAAAGACCCCTCTTTGTGCCAGAAAAATCCTATGTTGTTATTATCTCTTCGACACTTTTTGAAGAGGTGATTGCTCAAAAATTAGGAGCCTTTGGCAATGTCATATTTTATACACTAAATTCAGATTAAAGGGTTTGAACGTGAATCTAATAAAAAAATTATCTCTTCTAAAAACATTGCCTGCCATAAATATTCAGGCAAGCCCTTTAGTTAAAAAACAGTTAGAAGCATTTGTACGCCAAAGAATCAATCCTTGCGTTGAATATACCCCAAATGCGCCTTTTTCGCTCATTGCCCTTGAAGAGGATGCAGCGTTTGAAAGGTTTATCGCACAGGAAAACGACGAGGCGATTTATACAGTAAGCATACGGGTGATTTCCAAACTGTATCAAAAATTTCCAAAACTCTATATCGCATTTGAAGATGCAATGAAGCTCTTTTTAGAAGAGCATCATGTTGAGCCCTCTATGATACGCTTTGTGTACGCCGATGTTTTAAAAGTGGTGATTCGCAAGCAGATGAATCCTTTTTCATTTGATGGCGCATCAGAAGCGTTTTGTATTGATTCGACACGTGTAAGGTGTGCGTGGCCTTGGTATAACTTGTATATTAGGGGTAATACGCTTGAGTGGTGTTGTGGATACAAACATACCGACGAAAAAGCAAGGTGGGATGAAAAAACGGGTGTTTTGGACATTGCAAAAGAGTGGAGTTCAAAACCGTTTCAACGTGTTCGTCATATTTTGAAAACGGAAGATACTAAGGGAAATTGTTCTTTATGCCACAATCTTTATTTTGAGCAATTTTTTCCGTATGTGTATGATTTTATGGCGTTAAACAAAGACCAAAGCGATAACCTTGATGCCATTTTGCATCATTATTGGCTCAAAAATGAGGTGGTTGGCTCATTTCCTGCTCGTTATGAAATGATTGTGGGGTATCAATGCAATTTAAAATGTATTATGTGCAATCAAGAGGAGTACAACAAGCTTACCTATGCTCTTCCAACATCGGTTATCATGGACAATAAACATCTTTTTCAAAAGGCGATTGACATTAGTTTGTTAGGCGGTGAATTTTTTGCATTGAAAAATGCCAAAGAGATTTTAGATATTTTTTCCAGCCCCGATTTTGAAGATGTGCGATTTTTATTTATTACGAATGGAACGCTGATACATCGCTATTTTGACCAGTTAAAGCGGATTAAAAAAATGATTATAAGCTTTAGTTTGGATACCATTGGTGAGAATTATGAAGCAATCCGTAAAGGTGCCAAATGGGAAAAAGTAGAAGAAAACATCGTGGCATTGATGCGTTTGTATGAAGAGGAAAAGGCTAAAGATGCTTCGTTGCAATGGCAGATTCAATCGCCTGCGATTATTATGAAAAAAAGTATCGCTTCTTTGTACGAATACGTTCAATGGTGCGTAGCGCACGACATCACTCCTGCATTTATCAAGTTAGAGCCTTATGGTGTGTCCATTGATGATGAAGATGTTTTTAGAAATAAAGCGTTACTTGAGGAGATTGAAAATTGGAGAGAAATTTTTGAGAAAAGCCTTGATGTGCTCAAACGTAAAGGGTGGCACCACTCTTTTAACACCCTCAATCAAATTTTTCAACAATTACACTAGGACAACGTTGATGAAGAAACACATTCAAGCGTGGTTGGAACACTATCAAAGCTTCGTGCTGCATCAAGAGATTTTCCCCAATCGCTACCATGCGTTTTTTTATGAACTATGCCTTTTATGTGGATTTCGTTTAGATAAAAAAATAGCCTTTATTCCTTGTGGGCACTTTGTGATGGAGTTTCAAAAACGCTTTCACAGCCCAAATTTTTATTTTTTTGATGATGTTCAAAAAGAGCTTGCATCGTTTCATTTTTTGCATGAGAGTGCGTTGCTTGAACGTATGGATTATATTGTCATTGCGACGCAAACGTATGAATCGGCAATTTTGGAAAAATTACCCAAAGGCTTACGTGCGAAAGTTGTGAGGCTAGGGGCATTGGTTGAACGTGTTGATTTTCAAAAAGAGCTTCATGTTAGTATCTCCTCTTTTGAGTTTTTAAAATTTCTGATTTGTCTTAAAAAAAGCTATCAAACACCTCTTGAAGGCATGCTTGCAACCCAACACAGCGTGTTGTTCGTGCGACAAAATAACTATTCTGATGTGAAAGACAAAGTCTCCATCATAGCAACGTGTTTGGCGTGTGAGGTGGTGTATGAAAACAATGCCCTTCAAGCGCCTCAAAGGCAACAAGGTATTCAGAGTCGTTTGTTGGATATGTTGGTCGTCTTTTTAAAGTATTATCGAACCAAACAGTTTATTTTTTTCATACCCATTGTGATGGATGGGTACGGTTTGACGTATGTTATGAAAAAAAAGTTTTTACATGTAAAGGTGATTGCCAATTTCACAGATTATATTGATGACTTGTGTCGGTATGAATTTCGTGCACTTTTGGCGCAAAATTACGGTTGGAGTTTAGCTTACACAGAAGCGGAGTATGCTTTTGCCGATGCGTTGGTTCATCAAAAGATTGTCGATGGCATTGTGCATAGGCACGGTGATGCAAAGGGTTCATGGTCTCATGTGTATCAATCCCCACAGTTGTTTTTTCCCCCGTATCAAAAGAGCTACCCCAAAATAGCCAATCATCGCCATGCGAAAAAAAGACTGGTTTTTATAGGAACCATACATTCAGCCGAGTATGATTCTGAATTGTTTAGCACGGTTTTTTTAGAAGACATTTTTAACAAATTTATCCAATGCGGCTTTAGCATTGATTTGTATTATTCTAAAGGGTATGAAAACAGGGCTTTGGCATACCGTCAAAAACTTAACACGCCTTCTTTTACCATCATTGAAGGTGAGCCTTTAGAATCACTTTTGCCTAAAATTAATGGCAAATATGATTGGGGGTTGGTCTTAAATGATCTTAGCAAAGGTACAAAATTGATTAACACCAATTACCGTTATACGATACCGACTAAAATATATACCTACGCTAGTATTCATTTACCGATTATTTATTGTGGTTACGATAGTAATGCGATGTCGCTTTTGATTCAGCAAAATGGTATTGGCATCAACATACAAGGCGATGATTTCGTTCAAACGATACAAACGATTCAGACACAATCCTATGAAACATTGGTAGAAAATCTTGATACGTTCAATGCCAAAAATGCACTTGAACAAAACAAGGTTTTTTTAGAAACCTTTTGCCACAATAATCTATGCTAAAAAAGTGGGACTGTCAATGAAAAAAGAACATCGTGAGTATGCAAAAAGGGCAAATTGGCTGATTCACAAGTGTACATGTTTAAAAGAATTTGAAAGACTCAAAGAGAAAATCGCTTTACTGCACGATGAGTTATGCGATGCGTTGCATTTAGACAAACAGACGTTTATTGTAACGTGCGATGAACCCTTAGCGGAAGATGAAAAAAAGCTTCTTAGAAAGGCTATGGAGATTACAAAAGGTATGTTGGTCGTTTCCAGTGAGGCTTTATGCGGTGAATTTGAAAGGCTTTTCCCTAAAAAAGTCTATTGTCTCAATGCATCAAATCTTTATCTGGCATTTGCCTCTGATGTTCATATTTTTCTTCATGATGGCATCGTTTTAAATCTTTTAAAAGCACATCGTAAGGCTTTTTCTCTAACGCATCCTCTTAAAATTCCTTATAGTAGTGAGACACAGTTGGAGGAGTGGAGAAATGAAGAAAAATTAAGATTTTATTTAAAAGAGCGTTGGCATGAAGCTCAAACGACGCAAGATTTCTTTTATTTATTGTATGGAAACTGTATGCAAATGAATGAAATAGAGCAGTTTTTAAAGGCTCAAAGTACGGAAAAATTCTATTTTTTACTTGAAAAAGTGGTACATAATCCGTCGCTAATGAAGCAAATACATGAGATAAACTACTTAGATTATTTGGAACATGAAGTGTCTCAAGAAAACCTTGTGATGAAAAACGCTACGTTTATTGATGCATTAAAGGAAAAGATAAAATGAATTTAGCTCACATTAAGCAGTATTATTTTGCTGTGCCTAAAGATACACAAATTCAAGATAATCTCTTTTTGCAAAAAGCAAATGGATTTATATTTGCAGATAAAGAGACTCTAAAGCATTTTGAGAAACGGAATGAAAAAGAGTTGAGTCATCACACCTTAATTGATGTGAGTTATGAGGATGTGTGTCGGGAGATGATTATTCTTGTTCCTGATAAGCCAGTTTATGAACGTTATTTAATTCCTAAATTGATACGACAATCTTGCGAAAATATTTATTTATATGATATAAAAGAACTTGAGAATAGTGTGAATTTTAGAGTAAAACCTTTTATCCAAAATGCGCTAATTTCTCCCCCAAGTACACTACAAGAATTTTTTTCGGATATAGGAATGCATGCCTTACATACCTTGCAAGGAGAGTTGTATGATCTTGAGCGAGGAAAATACTGGGCACATCGTTTTAAAAAGGCGGGTACTAATTTACGTATCGCTGAGGGTTGCCGTTTTAAAGGGTTTGAGAATATTGAAGTAGGAGACGATGTTTACATTGGTCACAATGTAACAATAGAGATTCAAGAAAAAGAGTCTTACATCGAAATTGGCTCTTGTACGAGTATTGATGCAGGAACAATTATGTTGCTTAATTCCTGCGAAAAATCTTTGATTAAAATTGGTCAGCATTGCCGTATAGGATATTATTCATTTATTAATTGTGGTTTTGGAGTTTCCATAGGTTCTTATACTCGATTAGGTCCTAGAGTGAACATTAACAACTACAATCACGTTTATGAAGATGAAAATAAATGCATTATTCATCAAGGTTCTTATGGAAAGAGAACATGCATTGAGGAAGATTGCTGGATAGGTACTAATGTTACTATTATGGGGGTTAATGTGAAAAAAGGAGCCGTAGTAGGAGCTGGCAGTCTTGTTAATAAGGATGTAATGTCATTAAGTGTTGTGGCTGGAGTGCCTGCAAAAGAAATTAAAAAAAGAGGTCAAAATGAAAAAGTATAGAATGGGAATTATAGGAGCAGGTGTTATTGCTTTTGAAGATAGTGTTGATAAGACACATGAATATTGGGTGGCACCAAGTTACCCAAGTACGCATTTTCACTCTTTTAGCACCATGAATGAAATAGAGTTGGTCGCTGTGGCAGACATTAATCAAGACGCCCTTAAAAAAGTGCAAGATACATTTGGTTTACGAACATATTCGAATTACATGGAGATGATTTCAACAGAAAAGCTTGATATTGTGAGTGTAGCAACACCTGTTGCGACACATAAAATGATTTTAAAAGAGTTACTAGGAACACCGCTCTTAGGCATTTTTTGTGAAAAGCCTCTGGTTGATAATTTAGCGGATGCAAAAGAGTTAGCACAAGCTTTCTCAAAGAGTTCTATAAAAGTTGTTGTGGATATTTATCGAAATTATGATGCCCTGCATTTAAAAGTTTTAAAAATGGTTCAAGAGGGAAAAATAGGAGCCTTAGATACAATGTTTTTTCAATGGGAGGAGACAGGTATTCAAGAGTGTGGAACACATGCTATTGGTCTGAGTCATCTTTTTGCCTCTCCGTTATCTCCTAAACGTGTTTTATGTGCAACAAATCAAGATGCCCCAGGAGAGCCTTATGGAACAGATGAGTCAGGAAGCATTATGCTTGAATATGAAAATAATGTACGCTCAATGATTTGGGTTCCAAAGCGAGGCGTACGTCACATGGATGAAGCAAAATTTATTGGAAGTGAAGGATATATAAGAGTTGGAAAATATGTATCGGAACATGTTCAGTGGGAGCAATATGGAAAACGTATTTATGATGTATTGCCTGTTGTAAAACCATTACCAACACGTTCTTTTGGGAAAAGCCCTTTACAAAATGGAATGAAAGCTCTTTTGGACGCTATCGAGAAAAATTCTCAACCTCATACAGGCATACCAGAAGCCTTAAACGTTTTAGAAGTTGTTGTAGCTTCACTCGTCTCATCTAAAGAGAAGAAATGGGTTGATTTCCCTTTAGATTCTAAATACGACAGTCTCCGTATTTATTAAGTCGGTTTTAAAATGGTGTACCAAAATGATAGATATGGGGCTATTGTAGCTGCGTTGGAACAAAAAGCAGAATTTGCCACGTTTCAAATAAGAGATAATAGTCACTATGCATCTTATTATTTTGTGAAAAGAGATTTATCGACAGTGTTTTCGGCATTAGAGGGAGGGAAATATTTTGACATCATTACGCCATTTGATTATGGTGGATGTTTCTTTACATGTAAAGAAATTATTCCTCATTTTTTTGAAGCATTTTCGCAGTATTGCCAAGAAGAAAACATTATAAGTGAGTTTATTCGTTTTTGTCCTACGTATACTTTTGATTTTGAAACGATTGCGCAGTATATTGATTTACAGAAAGTGAATGATTTGGTCTATATGGATTTGTGTGAAGATTTTTGGAATGGTTATTCACGAGGGCGGAAATCAGATATAGCACAAGCGCAAAAGAAGTGTTATTGTTTTGAAAAAATTAACATCCATAATTTTTATACTCTTTACAAAGAAACAATGGTACGAAACGAAGCACATTCGTATTTTTATTTTGATCAAGCGGTTTTACAAAAACTTGTCGATGAAAAATTTGCGAGGGTTTTTGGTATTCGAGTAAATGGTGAATTGGTATCGAGTCTTATTGTTTTAGATGAAAAAGAGACCTCTTATTATTTTTTGAGTGCTACAGCAAATGCATTTTTAAGTTTTCGTTTTAACGCTTTACTGATTCATGAAGTGGCGTTGATGCTTCAAAAAGAGGGACAAAAAAAGTTTTTTTTAGGGGGAGGGCGAGCGGGAGTGTATGATTTTAAGCGTAGGTTTTCACACAAAACCTTACCTTATTTTATTGGCAAAAAGATTCACAATCAGTCTATTTATAATGATTTAGTTACACTAACAAAAAGGCAAGATAATGCCTTTTTCCCACAATATAGGGAGAAAATAATATGATAAGAATTGGTATTCACAACACGGGATATTTTTCATCGTGTGCTATTTTTAAAGACAATACATTGGTTTTTGCTTCTCCTGAAGAGCGTATCAGTCGCATAAAATTTGACAATCAATTCCCTTTTAATGCCATTGAAAAAGGTCTAAAATACATAAATGCAACGTATGATGATGTTGATGAGTTTATTATCTCATGGAACCCTTTTATTAATGCAGCATCAAGGTATAGAGCAGGATTTTCACGGTGGACAGCACATCCGATGCAACGATTGTATTCTAACGTAAATGCTATTTTGCCTAAGCTTGAGCGTCAAGAGATTGATGTGTGTGAACAATGCGTCAAGTACAAAAACAAAGAAGTCAAGTTTACTTTTGTGAATCATCATTTTGCCCATATTGGTATGAGTTTTCATACATCTGGTTTTAAAGAGAGTGCGATTTTTATTGCTGATGGGTATGGTGAAAATGCCTCAACATTTTTGGCAATGTATGGAAAAAATGGGCTTGAAATACTCAAAGAACATAAATTCCCTCATTCTTTGGGTATGTTTTATGCGACAATGACAGAATTTTTGGGCTTTAATCCTGAACAAGATGAGTGGAAAGTGATGGGGGCAGGAGCGTATGGTAACGCTGAAATCTATTATCATAAGCTCAAAAATCTTTTACATGTAAAAGAGGGCGAGCTAGAGTTGGATTTGAATTATTTCAATTTTTACAATTTTGATAGCCGCGGATATTATTCACAAAAGATGGTTACGTTATTGGAGGGTGTGTGTGATTTTGAACGTGACTCTCAAAAAGTGTATGATCTAGCTGCTGCTACACAAAGGGTTTTTGAAGAGGCGGCAAGCTCTTTACTTCAATGGTTACATCAGCAGTGCCCCTCGATTGAGAACCTTTGTTTTGCAGGTGGAACAGCGATGAATGGTCTTTTTAATGGAAAAATTAAGCATCTTACGCCTTATAAACAGGTGCATGTTTCCTTTGCTCCTGATGATGTTGGCAATGCTATTGGTGCGGTCTTGTATAGGCAGAGTATTTCTTTAAAAGCGTTATCACCTTATTGGGGTCTTGGGTTTTGTGATGAAGTTATTGAAGCTTTGCTTCAAAAATATCAGATTTCTTATCAGCATGTTACTTCTAAGGTCTTACCTGAAGTCGTTGCCAACTATTTGGCGCAGGGAAAAATTGTTGCATGGTTTCAGGGAAAAATGGAATTTGGACAACGTGCGCTGGGTAATAGAAGCATCTTAGCTGACCCCAGAGATATGATGATGAAAGAAAAACTCAATCGTGCTATTAAATATCGAGAGGCGTATCGACCCTTCGCTCCTGCTATTTTAGATGAGTTCGGTGATGCGTATTTTGAGGACTATGAGTATGTTCCGTTTATGGAAAAAATCTTAGTGTTTAAAGAGGAAGTACGACATAAAGTACCAACGGTTGTTCATGAAGATAGCACGGGTAGAGTGCAAAGTGTTTCTAAAGAGGATAACCCACGATTTTATGAGCTAATAGAGGCATTTTATAAATTGACAGATATACCGATTTTGGTCAATACATCGTTCAATTTAGCGGGCGAGCCTATTGTATGTACGCCAGAAGATGCCATACGAACTTTTTTCACCAGTGGACTGGATTGTTTGGTTTTGGGTAGTTTTATTATTAACAAGGATACCAATGATTTTAGATAGTGCGTCTAAATTGATTTATCATTACGATAAATTACATGCGTTATTTCACCATGGAAAAACGCATCCTGTTCATATTACGGTGGGTTTAACAAATTACTGCAATCACAAATGTGTATGGTGTTATATTGATTTTATTAAAGATATTAAACACCAAATCAATGCAGACATTGATAAAATGATAGAGGCTCTTCGTATTGCCAAAATTCATGGTGCAAAAGCAATGACCATTGTAGGTGATGGTGAACCAACGTTGCATCCTCAATTTGGGGAATTTTTAGAAAGAGTCAGTCATTTAGGTTATGACATAGGGCTTTTCACAAATGGCAGTTGGAAGAGAGAATGCGTAACAGATGCGATTAAAAAATATTGTCGTTTTGTGCGATTTAGCATGGACGCAGCATCTCAAAGTACCCATTTTAAAACCCATTTAACACATGATTTTAGTATGATTTTGGAGAATATCAGAAAAGTTGTTCACGATAAGCGTGATGACTTGACGGTGGGTGTTCAATTTGCGTTTAATCAAGACAATATAGAAGACATTGAAAAAGCTTCTACGCTGTTTAAATCTTTACATGTAAATTATCTCGCATATAAGCCTGTTTATAAAAATGAGCTCAATGTCTCTCATAAAGAGAATCTTGTAGCATCTTGTGAGACACGTGAACGTTTGGAAAAAGCAAAAAAAGAAGAAGATGAATCATTTAAGATTTATTGGAAAGAATGGCAGTTAGAAGCCTTAGTTTATAATAAAGACGCAAAGAGAGGATACGATGTTTGTCGGGCTATTTGGTTGTCTCCATATTTTGATGAAAATGGTAATGTTGAATTTTGTGGCAACATTAAAAGCAGAGGCTTTACTATTGGGAATATTTATGAGAAATCCTTTGATGAAATTTGGATGGGGAAAACGCATTTAGAGAAAGTTGCTTCCTTGGATTTGAAGAAATGCCCTGTCGGGTGTCGATTGCATGGGCTAAATCTTAAATTAGAATCGATTGCACATCCTGATACTAATTCGCATACGAATTTTATATAGTTGGAATTTTATGAAAGATCGATTTAACCTAGATTCGCATAAGTTTTATTATCATCCTGAGGCGATTTATGACTTTGTGCATGATAAACCAGCAAAACCTATTTATGTGGAGATTTCCCCTACCGCCTATTGTAACCACCGATGTGTTTTTTGCCACTATAACTATCTAGGGCATCAGGGGCGTTTTGAAGATAGCAATCGCTTATTAAGTTTGATTGATGAGGTTAAAAATGTGGGGGCGAAGAGTGTCGTTTTTGCAGGAACAGGAGAGCCTCTTTTAAACAAGCATACCATTCCTTCCATTGTGTATGCCAAGTCCATTGGCTTAGATGTGGGCATGAGCACCAATGGTGCGTTATTGAAAACGGATGACTTTGAAGCATTGGCGAAGGCTTTAACGTGGATACGCTTTTCATTCAATGCCACCGATGCGCAAACCTATGCACACATTCATCAAACCAAAGCGGAAGATTTTGAAAACGTGTTGCACAATATCGAGCAATTGGTTGAGGCCAAAAAGAGACTAGGTGCTTCCATTACCATTGGGGTTCAGTTTATTTTATTGCCTGATAATCACGCTTTTTTAGAAACCTTAGTGCAGCGGTTAAAAGCCATTGGGGTGGATTATTTTGTCATTAAACAGTTTTACAAACATAGTAAAAATCGTTTTCAGATTAAAGAGGCATTTCCCACGGAAGCGGTGATGAAGTCACTGATGGAGTTAAGCCTGATGTATAACGATGCGACGTTTAACTTGATTGTGCGAAGTCCTCAGGTTTTAGAGGAAGATAGAAAATACACTCAATGCTACGGTTTGCCTTACATTTTGTATATTCGAGAAGATGGCAATTTGTTTACCTGCTTTTCCTTTCAGCACGATGAAAAGACGATTTTGGGTAATATTTTTGAACATTCACTTGAGAGCGTTTGGTGCTCTAAGCAAAAAGAAGAGGCATTGCATTATATCAACACGTGCATTGATAAAAACAGATGTCAGCCTAGTTGTAGGCACCACCACATCAACAACTATCTTTGGGAGTTAAAACACCCCAGTTCGCATATTAATTTTATTTAGGAAATGTATGAGAAAAGTGCCCTATATTGATTTGTCGGTATCGCAAGAAGCGTATCAAGAGCGTATTGTTCCTTTGTTGTCAACGGTTTTTTTAAGCGGTTCATTTGTTGGAGGAAACGCGATTGAGACGTTTGAGCGCCATTTTGCGCAGTATTGTGGTGCAAAATATGCCGTAGCGCTCAATTCAGGAACAGACGCATTGATATTGGCGTTAAAAGCGTTAGATATTGGCGTGAGTGATGAAGTCATTACGGTGTCTAATTCGTTTATTGCCACGGCTAATGCCATTGAATGGGTGGGGGCAAAGGCTGTTTTTGTGGATATTGGCGAGGATTTGTTGATGGATGCTTCTGTCATCGAAGCGGCCATTACGCCTCGCACAAAAGCGATTATTCCTGTGCATTTGATGGGACTGCCTTGCGACATGGAAGCTATCAATGTCCTAGCCAAACGTCACAACCTTTTTGTGATTGAAGATGCAGCGCAAAGTGTGGGAACGCTTTACCAAGGAAAAAAGACAGGAACGCTTGGGCATATCGGTTGTTTTTCGCTTCACCCTTTAAAAAATTTGGGGGGTATTGGTGATGGAGGCATGGTGACAACCGATGATGCTTTGTTAGCAGAGCGCATCAGGATGCTTGGCAATCATGGGCTAAAAAGCCGTGATGAGCAAGTCTGTATCGGCACCGTTTCAAGGCTCGATACCCTCAATGCGGTGGTGTTAAATGAACGACTGGGTGAGGTTGATGCGGTTATTATGCGCCGAAGAGAGCGTGCGAAACTCTACGATAGGTATCTTGAGGGAATTGAGGAAGTTAAAACCATTCAAGAGTTTACATGTAAACAGCATTCGTACCATACGTATATCATTAAAGTAGAGCACCGAGACGCACTGCAAGCCTTTTTAGCAGAGCAGGGCATTGAGACAAAAATTCACTACCCGACTTTAATTCACCACCAAAAACCGTATCTCAATAATAGGACTCATGCACTTATGAACAGTGAAAGGCTTGTAAAAAAGATACTCACGCTCCCCATAGCGCATGTTACGCAAGAGGATATCAAGTACGTTTGTACTACAATAAAAGCCTTTTATGAAAGGATGACGTGTGAAAATTCTCATTATTAAATTAGGATTCTCCGAAACATTGGACGAAGAGATAAGTCGTTTTAGCTCTTTGGGCGATGTGTTACGTACAACCCCTATTTTACATACCCTCAAACAGCAATATCCCTCATCGCATATCACGTGGCTTGTCGATGATGCCCCTTTTGCGCTACTTAAAGGCAATAAGTACATTGACCGTATTTTAGTCTGGGATAGTTTTGTGGGGTTTCAGCTTTTAGAAGAGCGTTTTGACGTGGTCATCAATTTGGAAAAAATCCCAGGGCTTTGCGCCATCACCAATCGCATCAACGCATGGAAAAAGTATGGATTTCGCTTTGATGAACTCAAAGGAAGTTACGATGTCTATGAGGGAAGCGAGTATGCGTTTGACTTGTGTACCAAGCATGAAATCAAAAAAAACAATGACAAAATCTGGCAGCAAGTGCTCATCGAAATGGTGGGCGGAAAATGGGAAGAACAGCCTTATATTTTGGGTTATAAGCCCAAAACAACCGAAGTGAACGATGTGGGGTTTAACTACAAAGTAGGGCCAAAATTTCCGCATAAGGCGTGGGACGATGCGAATTGGAAAGCCCTTGAACAAGAGCTTTGCAAAGAGAATTACACGATCTCTTGGCAAGAGGGTTTGGAAAATTTGTACCAGTATATTGATTGGATCAATGCCAATCGCATCATTGTCACGAGTGATAGTTTGGGACTTCACATTGCTTTGGCACTGGGTAAAAAAGTGGTGGCGTTGTTTGGGCCAACTTCCTCTCGTGAAGTGTGCTTTTACCACAGTCAAGTGATTCAAAAAGAGACGATGTCTGAGATAAGCGTTGAAGCGGTTCATGAAAAAATCAAATCCTTTGGTTAGTGTGATTATCACGACCTATAACCGTTATGAACTCTTAAAAATCGCTTTGCAAAAAGTCTATGAACAAAGTTACACTAATCTTGAAGTGATTGTGAGTGATGATTGTTCGAGTGATTTTACATGTAAGATTGTGGAAGAGTTTCCTTTGGTGCGTTATATTAAAACACCATGCAATTTAGGCTACACAAAAAACAGCCATTTTGCGCTCTCGCATGCCTTAGGAGAATATGTCATTTTTCTATCGGATGATGATACGCTATGCGACCCGCTTTTCTTTGAGAAGGCGATTGAGATGTTTGCACACAACCCTTTATGTGCGATGGTGATTAGTAAAACGCTCATACAAACCTCACAGCAGAGTGTTTTGCATCACTATGCGTTTAAACCATCTTACACCCCACGTGAATTTTTTGAATGGTGGATGGAGGTTCGCTCCAATTTTTCCGATTATTTTTCCCTCAGTTCGATTCTTTTTCAACGTAAAGTGCTGAGTGAGATTGATGCGTTTAGCTCTTCCTTTGAAGAGTCCTCCACCATTGATGCTTCGGTTATTTTTAAATGTGCAACCCTAGCGGATAGCATTTGTTTTATTGATGTTGTGGGGTATATTTGGCGTTTTCCTGAAGAGGAAACGCTTAGCAATGCCAACCGAGATGATTTGGTCAAACAAGCACAATACAATCTGGCTTTTGTCTTTGATATGGACACTTTTTTAAGACAAAGAACCCTAGAGTCTGGCTTAAAAGAGGTGATTAAAAAAGCCCTCAATCAAAGGGTAGAGTGGGTTTTTAGTGCCATTTTATCGGAGAAAGAAAGACTGCACAATCAGGAAAATTTTGAGCGATTTTTGAGTAAAGTAGGGTTTGAAAATACGATTTATATTTACGGCAGAGGTTGGACAGGGTTGGCGTTAAAAACGTTTCTCATTCAGCATGGTGCTAAATTTAAGGCTTTTATTGACGATTTTAAGACAAGCTTTGATGATACAATCGATTTTAAGACGTTCCAACAAGAAGCTGACGTTGCTCATGTTGTCATTTCAAGCTATAAGTATCAAGACATTTATCGTATCTATCAAAAATTAGTAACATGTAAAGAGATTAAAATTTATGATTTACTGGATGATTAACCTAGCATGAGACGAACACACACACGAACGCTGAGCAGAAGGGGTGTTTTATGGCTAGGGCAAACGTGTAATTTGGCATGTTATTTTTGCTATTTTAGAACCAAGATTGACGACAAAGAACACCCTGAACATCCTTTTATGAGTTTGGAAAAAGCAAAAAAGATTTGCCATACCTTGCGCTATGTTTATGGTAACACTGCCGTGGATATTCAAGGCGGAGAGCCTACGATTTATCCGCATATTTGTGAGCTGATTGCTTATTGTAGGGAAATTGGGCTGGCTCCAACGCTGATTACCAATGCCATTGTTCTTGCCAAAAAAGAGATGGCGTTACGTTTTAGGGAAGCGGGTGTAAATGATTTTTTAGTGAGCATTCACGCTTTGGGTGAAGCGTATGACACGATGGTAGGTTTTAAGCACGGCAGTGAAAAACAGATGGAAGCTCTGGAAAATCTTTCTGCTTTAGGTATTTCCTATCGTTTAAATTGCACGATGACCAAAGAAGCGGTGAATCAGCTTGAAAAGATTGCGCTACTTGCCATTGAAAAGCATTGTTTGGTGGTTAATTTCATTGCGTTTAATCCCTTTGCCGACCAAAAAGGCAGACGTCAAGCGAACGATGTTCCCTCGTATAGCGCTCTAAAAGAGCCGTTGCAAAAGGCGATAGACCTTTTAGAAGCGCATCGTATCGAGGTGAATGTGCGTTATTTGCCGTTGTGTATTTTAGAGGAGCGTTATGCCAAAAATGGGTATAACTTTCAGCAACTTTCCTATGACCATCACGAATGGGATTTTAACTCGTGGACATGGACAACACGGTTTAATCAACGCTCTAACTCCCCTGAACTAGATGAGCCGATTCCTATTTTGATGTACGGCATCAAGCGTTTTAATGGGCTGGATTTTTCGGTGATGAGTGAGCATGGCACCAAAGCACACTATATGAAAGAGATTGATATTAAAGAGCATTTGCTAAGAGTGCAAAGTGCCGATATTCCCAAAACGTTTTTATACAAACAAAATGCTAAATTGCGTGCACAGAAGCATTTGGAGTATCACAAAACCTTTACATGTAAAGGGTGTAGCGTGCAAGATATTTGCGATGGATTTCATAGCGATTATGTCGCCGTGTTTGGTGAAGAAGAGGCCAAAGCGTTTGATTTGGGTCTGTGTGTGCTTGATCCGACATGGTTTATTAAAGCGCAAGAAAAGGTTGAAGTATGAAGCCTCTTGTTTCTGTACTGATTAACAATTATAACTACGCTACGTATCTTCCTGAAGCCATAGAGTCTGTTTTGGCGCAAACATACCCGCATATTGAAATGATTGTCGTGGATGATGGCTCAACCGATGCTTCACATGACATCATTAAAGCATACCAAGAAAAGTATCCTCAGCGCATTGTGGTGCATTGTAAGGCAAATGGCGGTCAGGCTTCTGCCTTTAATGCAGGAGTTGCTTTAGCGAAAGGTGAAGTCGTCTGTTTTTTAGACAGCGATGATGCGTTTGAGCCTCAAAAAGTTGAAGAAGTCGTTAAGGCTTATGAGCAAGGCTATGTGTACATGTTTAACAATCATACGATGGTGTTTGAAAACAATGCGACCAAATCGCATGAGAGCATTCGTTTTCCTTACAATGGTGATAACCTCTTTTTGGTCTATTATATCTCTAAATACGTGGGCGATATCACATCAACGCTGAGTCTTTCAAAAGCGTTGGCGATGAAGATTTTCCCGATTGTGGATGAACAAGGGTGGCGTATTCAAGCCGATGATGTCATTGTGTTTAGTGCGTCGATGCTAGAGAGAGCCTATTTTATTCCACAACCACTGACACGGTATCGCATTCATGGCACTAATGGCTATTATAATAAAATCATTCCAGAGGATAAAAAATACGCACGACTCAAACGCATTGGTGTGGTGAAAAAAAGAGCGGTTGAAATATTGGGTCTTGATGAAGCGTTTTTTCACAACACGTTTAATCTGGTACAAGAGTTTAAAACCCACGAACACTACGATAACGAACTTTTAAAACTCTATACCCGTGTTTTGTTTTTAGAAATGCGCATTCCTTTTTTAAAAAAAGTATTGGCGTACAAAGAAGTGGTGCAACACTATCTCAAAGAGAGAAAAAAATAATGTTACGAAAACGCATTTTAGTCACAGGCGGTTCGGGATTTTTAGGCAGTCATTTGTGTGAGAGGTTGCTTCAAAAGGGTTATGATGTTTTGTGTGTCGATAACTTTTTTACAGGGTCTAAGCAAAACATCGCACACCTGCTTTCACACCCTTATTTTGAGCTTTTACGCCACGATGTGACCTTCCCGCTTTATGTTGAAGTTGATGAGATTTACAATCTTGCCTGCCCCGCTTCACCCGTTCACTACCAATTTGACCCCGTGCAAACCACCAAAACAAGTGTGGTTGGGGCGATTAATATGTTGGGGCTTGCCAAGCGCACGAAAGCGAAAATTTTACAAGCCAGTACGAGTGAAGTGTATGGTGACCCTGAAGTGCATCCTCAGGTGGAAGAGTACAAAGGTGCG
>Ga0265295_1002473_pt1 | contig 29216 bp, 27 predicted proteins | sample Munlansysbiofilm_FD_192503 | JGI IMG/M metagenome (GOLD analysis project Ga0265295, IMG submission 192503) | Leachate microbial communities from a municipal landfill in Southern Ontario, Canada - Methane capture system biofilm | ecosystem: Engineered > Solid waste > Landfill > Unclassified ... | reverse complement strand
CATTTCAATCGATATCTTTGGTCGTGGGACACCTACTGAAGTATCATTTGATCAAGTTGGCGCAACCATTTCAAAAAAATAATCAAATCAATCTAAGTGTTTGCATATAGCAAACACTTATTTTTTTAAATAAATCAAAATAACGAAGTAATTTTCCCTATAAAAAGTGATAAAATAAACTTAATAAGGCTTTTTGTCATAATCATAAAGATATCGAATATTTCTTTTATTGTCATCATAAAGCCGTTCTATACTTAAAATATCATAAATATAATTTAATGTGAGTGAGGTATTCGTATGAATGGATTAAAGACCATCAGGTTTTTTGTCATTTTTGGACTATGTTTAACATTATTGGGGTTAAAGGACTCATTTAAAGATTTACCTTTTGTTTTTTTATATTTAGCACCTTGTTTTTCTGTAATCATTTTATACTTCATAACAGTTAAAAGAAAACGTTTAATCATGATTTTTATGTCGGTGCAATATCTTTATAGCCTAATTTATTTATTTCCGTATTATCTAGATAGGGTATCATGGGAGACAGCTTGGTTAGATATTGTTATCTTTATTATCATGCCAACGCTATTGACTGCATTTTACTTAATCTCAAATCTGGAACATATATTTTATCAAGTAAATGCATTGGCGATGATAACAGTACCAACATTAATATGTGTCTTTTTTGTAAGTTATCGATATCAAATTAAGATATTAAACTCAAACTTGATTATATTGCCAAGAGAATCTTATTACACGGATGGATTAGCATTTCTAGTGATATATTTGTCGCTTTTCTATGTCAGTACAGGCATCTCAGAATTCATCATAATTAAAAAGCATCAAAATGATGTAACTTTAGTAAAATGACACATCGGATTTAAGATAAATACAGAGTAGAAAGGAAATATCGAAACGTATTAGTTGTTTTGATAGGTGATCCAAATGCGTACATTAAGCATTATTCGATACATAATGATTGGTTATATGTGTTTAACGCTATTTTTATTGCCTGGGAAATATGATAGCCAGCATATTGTTTTTGTATGGATTGTGCCAACTGGTGTGTTTTTCTTGCTGTTCACTAAGTTTAAAAGTGTTTTTCTAGATATTACGAGAGGCGTCATTGTGGGACTATACTCATTTGTTATACATTATTATTGGTTGAAGGCATTTTCAGATGTGCTTTCTAAGCCGATTGACATCATCACAGTGATGTTAATAGTATCTCCGGCTGTGTTGTTTTTATTGATGATGTTGTCTTACTTAAAACATACGTTGAGAGGTGTTTCAAACTTAGCACTCATTATTATGCCTGTTGCGCTTTTTAGCTTATTTACGATTGTACATGTTGACATAGGTTATCGTAATCATTATCTCTCAATTATCATTAAACCTGAATCCTATGTAACAGAAAGCTTGATTTACTATTTGGTATTACAGGTTTTATTCTTAATTAATTGGGGACTAGCTCATATAATCCATGACAAACAAGCAATACAATGTTTAAATAATAAAATCTATCGTGAGGAGGCATAGTAGTATGAATATGCTTAAAACAATTCGGGTTTTCACCATTTTTGCTATGGTATCATGCATTTTAATGATGCCTAGTTTACTGTATATTCCAATACTAATGGTCTTTTTGATACCAATGTTTGTATCTGCAATCGTGCTTTTGACAAAGTTTAAATGGCGATTTCATGTGACGCTAGTCTTGTGTTTCATTTACACTGCGTTGGGTGTCTTAGGTGCCTCGACAATGAATTATACTGCGTTTGGGATAATACCTTATTTATTTCATGGCTTTGTATTCTATGGAGTATTGCCGGTTGTGTTAATTTTAATCTTTGGTGGTTGGATTTTCATTAGAAAGGGCACGAAAGTAGTCGGGTATACATTTATAGTCATCCCACTCGCATTTTTGGTTTGGCACGTTCTAATATACTTTGATATTTCTTTTATAAATGGTAACGTCTATTTCGCTAAAATATATGGTGATGAACCTGGTATGTTTCTATACACACCTTTTGTGTCATATCATGTAAGCTTTTATATTACGATGGGTCTATCGATACTGATAGAATCACTATTCGAATATGATGGTGGAAAAACCGCTTTTTAATCACTCAAATTGAAAAAAATACACCACAAGTTTTTTAGCTTGTGGTGTTTTATGTGTCTATATTGGATGAGTATGGACTTAATCGATATAAATGATAATCTCCACTATTTTCCTGATCTTTAGCTTGGGATTACCTACCTTTTTTCGAATGGTTATATTTGTTTTTTGATTTAAAAGTTTTCTTGACTGGTGGCGCTTGTTCTAAATCAATGAGTGTCCTCAAACCGATTGCAGTAAACATCAAATACTTGGTAAAAGGTAGTGCAATACGGGATCTAATAAGGAAGAATACATTCTCAAACATAGATAAGTCGATGACTTCATCTTGATGCATCAAATACAAATTATAGCTATAATAAGCAGTTAATAGAAGTGAGATAATCATAAAAATGAAGGCACTCTGTTTGGAATGCTTATTTTTGACAGTCAAATAGATAAAGTAACAACCCAACAAGAGTGGGACAAACATATCGGTTAATCTAAATTGATAGTTGATTTCAGATTCAGAATCGTATTTAGATATACCAGGGATTAACGCGATGATGAATGAGAATAAGATGGTCATGATAAATGGAAAAGAAAAACGTGTATAATCTTTTCTAGCTAAATTTAAGAGCATACCTAGAAAAATCATTCTAAATATCATATAGACCATATCAAATAGACCAGCCATCACCATCGCATAAATAACTGAAATCATCGCGACAACAACGGTTGTCTTAAACGCAATTAATAAAGTTTTCAAGTCATCACCTACTTATTTATAATTTTAACACAATACACAATAAATATTAACCACCTTTTTTATCTAACCAAATATATTGATATAAAAAAACCACAAGCAATCTTGCTTATGGCATTGGTATGGCTATAACATTGTGATCATAATCTTTAAATGTGATAAAATCATCTGTAATTTGATAATCGATGTTTTGTTTGATGTGTTCAATCAGTCTATGCTTTAAACTTAAATCATCGGTATCCATTACCATTTTTCTTAACCCTAATCCGACGGCAATTTGATTTGATTTCCGCCACGTGTTTAATGCAATGTGGTGGTGATAATTAGCAGTTGATAAGAAGTTTGCTGAAGGTATTCGAACCATCATATCAAAACCTAAAATGTCTTGGAAGAAATTGGTAGATTCGGTTAGATTACTGGTATGCAAGTGAACATGCCCAATGATTGGATCTACCTCATTACCTTCTAATGTGTATGTGTCATTTAAGTATGCTTGGTAAGGAAAAGGTTTATTCTCTAAACGCTCTGGGTGTGATTCAATATCAGACCATGCCGTAGGATCGGTATCGACATAAAGTTCTATACCGTTTCCTTCTGGGTCGTCTAAATAAATGGCCTCAGAGACTGTATGATCTGCCCCACCCGTGATTGGGTATTTCGATAAGGCAATGTGCTTCAATACTTTTGATAACGCGTATTGATTAGGATATAAATAAGCCACATGATAAAGCGTGGTCCGTTTGTCTTTTAAATCACTGGTTTGATGAAGTGTTAATATCGGATTAACCCCATCAAACGAGAAAATAACTACAGTTTCTGTTTCCTTAAGGATGTTAAACTGTAGGACACGTGTATAAAAATCGGCCATCTTTGATAGGTCTTTAACATTTAATTCGATGTGTCGCACAAATAGTGCACTGTTTTTATGGTATAATGACATGGCAAAAGCCCCCTTCATAAGGCTATTATAATATTTCGAATTCGAAATAGAAAATCATTTGCTTAAAAGAGGTACATATGAAAATCGTAGATATGATTAAACAAATTGAAGATAAAGAACAAAAAAGCTTATCCAATCCATTCAAAGTTGGGATCTTACCTAACGATGGTGGCATCATCATTGGCTTTCCAGAAGCGATACTATCATTTGATGAAGATGGCTTCACCATTTATACGTTTGATGGATTAGTGAAATTAGTATATGAAGGCTTTCATTTTAAGTTTTCTTATGATGACATCAAAGAAGTAGAACTTGGCAAATACAACTTCAAAGATAGGTACATGAAAGTCGTTTTTGAAGACGATAAATTCATCGCATTTAACTATCATGAAAAGAATAAGAAATACCCTAACCAAGCCCTAAACATGGCTAAATTTTTTGATTTAATCGAAAGGCTATCCAACAACTAAAATTTAATCATTGACAAACAGTTTTAGTAATGATAAAATACAAAGGCGTGTACGGATACACCGAAGTGGAAGGATTACTTATAGTAATTCCGTTGACCACATACTCATAGGATAAAGGAGGTTGTGTCACATGGCTAAAAAAGTCGTAAAAGTTGTTAAGTTACAAATTGCAGCAGGTAAGGCAAATCCAGCGCCACCAGTTGGACCAGCACTAGGTCAAGCAGGCGTTAATATTCCTCAATTCTGCACACAATTCAACGAAAGAACTAGAGACAATGCAGGTTATGTCATTCCAGTGGTAATTTCAGTATTTGATGATCGTTCATTTACATTTGTTACAAAAACACCACCGGCAAGTGATTTAATCAAGAAAGCGGCAAACATTCAAAGCGGTTCAAGCAACGCTAAGAAGACAAAAGTTGCAACTATCAAACGCGATAAGCTAAGAGAACTTGCTACAATTAAGATGCCTGATTTAAACGCTTATACTGTTGAAGCAGCGATGAACATTCTTGAAGGTACTGCAAGAAACATGGGCGTTGTCATCGAAGACTAATTTGTCTTCAGTATTAAAACTAAATTTAGATATCATCATCTAAATTGTGGGAGGATATCCCGCTAGACCACATTTTAGGAGGAAACAATATGAAAAGAGGAAAGAAATACGTTGAAGCTGCAAAGTTAGTTGATAAGACTAAGAAATATGCAACAGCTGAAGCGTTCGACTTAGTTGCTAAAACATCTACTGTGAAGTTTGATGCAACAGTTGAGATTGCTTTTCGTTTAAACATTGACCCACGTAAGGCTGAACAAAATCTTCGTGGTGCCCTTGTATTACCTCACGGAACCGGTAAAACACAACGCGTTGCTGTAATTGCACGTGGTGAAAAAGCAAAAGAAGCTCAAGCTGCAGGCGCTGACTATGTTGGTGACTCAGAATTGATTCAAAAAATTGCTGGTGGCTGGTTCGATTTTGATGTCATGGTAGCGACACCAGACATGATGGCTGAACTTGGTAAATTAGGTAGAGTTTTAGGTCCAAAAGGCCTAATGCCAAACCCTAAGACAGGTACAGTTACTATGGATGTCACAAAAGCTGTTCATGAAATCAAAAATGGTAAGATCGAATATCGTGTTGACAAAGTTGGTAACATTCAAGCCCCAATTGGTAAAGTATCATTTGGCGCAGAAAAACTAACTGAAAATGCGAAAGCAATTTATCAAACAATGAATCGCCTTAAACCTACTACCGTAAAAGGTGTATACATGAAGAATATCACTGTATCATCTACTATGGGACCTGGGGTTCGTCTTGACGAAGAATCATTAAAGGCATAATTTAAAAACTTAATACTGCCAAAGACAGTAGGTGCCCATGAGCTTAATTTCCTACCGAGGACATTAAACTCATGAGTTTTCAACCCTCTTTTGTCTTGGCATAGAGGGTTTTGTTTTATAAAAAAATAAGGAGGAAACCAGATGAATAACGCTATTTTAGAGCGCAAGAAAAGTCAGGTCGATCTACTAGTTGGCAGAATTCAAGAAGCGAAAACGATCGTTGCTTTTGATTATCCTGGCCTATCAGTAAAAGACTTCACTGAACTACGTATCGAACTAAGAAAAAATGGTTGTGATGCGCAAGTTTACAAAAACAATATCGCTCGTCGTGCTGTAACTGAAGCAGGACATCCAGAAATGGCTGAATTCTTTGTAGGCGCTAAAGCCATTGCATTTTCTACGGAAGATGTCATTGCACCAGCTCGCGTACTATATGAATTCGCAAAGAAATTCAAAACTGTTTCTATGCAAACTGGTATCATTGAAGGCAAGACTGCAACAGTCGCTGACTTAACTGCACTTGCAACATTACCATCATACGAAACATTATTAACACAACTTGCAGCCGGCATGTTAATGCCAGTTCGCGAATTAGCAATCGGATTAAACATGATTGCTAACCCAGAAGAAGCCAATCAATAATTAAAACTTAAAAGGAGAACTATAACAATGGCAAAATTAACTAAAGCAGCTTTTATTGAAGCATTAAAAGAAATGTCAATTCTTGAAGTTAAAGAATTAGTAGACGGTTTAAAAGAAGAATTCGGTATCGATCCATCTGCAGTATCAGCAGCAGCTCCAGCAGCGGCAGCAGCAGTAGTTGAAGAACAAACTGAATTCAACGTAATCTTAAAAGGATTCGGCGCTAAGAAATTAGAAGTAATCAAAGTTGTTCGTGAATTAACTGGCTTAGGTCTAGTTGAAGCTAAGACAATGACTGAAACTGCAGGCGCTGTAGTTAAAGAAAAAGTGAAAAAAGAAGACGCAGAAGCAGCTAAAGAAAAATTAGTAGCAGCTGGCGCAGAAGTTGAAATTAAGTAATTAACAACTGATATCAAACCTGAGTATACCTCAGGTTTTTCGCTTTACTGAAGAGGACAATTAATGAGTGGGCAATACTTTGATAACAATCCAAGTTTAAGACACGATATCCACGCGTATCAGTATCAATTTAACGGTAAAAACTACCGTTTTTTGACTGACTCAGGCGTGTTTTCGCGTCAATATTTAGACTTTGGATCGGAAAATTTAATCCAATCATTTGTACCAAAACAAGGTGCATCTAAAGTGCTAGATTTAGGCTGTGGTTATGGGCCAATTGGCATCTTGCTAAAAGGCACTTATCCACAATTAGATCTGACACTGGTGGATGTGAATGAACGCGCAGTTGAACTTGCAAAAGAAAATGCGACATCTAATCAACTATTGGTCAATGCCACAATCAGTGATGGGTATCAAAATATCCAAGATACCTTTGATGTTGTCCTACTTAATCCGCCTATCAGGGCAGGTAAAGAAACGATTTATAGACTCTATGATGAAACCTATGATCACCTAAATCAAGGTGGCGAATTTTGGCTCGTGATTCAAAAGAAACAGGGTGCAGAATCCACCATCAAAAAGTTGGTATCATTGTTTGGTAATTGCGAAGTAATAACTAAAAATAAAGGATATTTCATCCTAAAGTCTAAAAAGAATTAACAAACATACCACTATCTCATTGACTTATAGTCATTGATGTGATAATATAGTAAAATGCATAAAGATGTACAATTATATATAATATATAATTCATTTAACAAGAAAGATAGGAGAGTGGCTATATGGGATATCGTACAGTGCAATACGGTAAAAAAGCAGTTAGACGCAACTACTCGAAAATGCGTCATGAGATTGAATTGCCAGATTTGATCGAAATTCAAACCAAATCATTCGACTGGTTTGTCACAGATGGGCTTGCAAAGCTATTTGAAGATATTTCGCCAATCGAATCTTATAATGGTGATTTCAAACTGTACTTTACTAACCACCGTTTTGAAGAACCAAAGTATGACATCGTCAATTCTAAAATCAGAGACACGAGCTATTCAAAACCATTATTCGTAACTGTTAGACTCGAAAATGTACTCGCAGGCACAGTCGTTGAGAAACAACTCTTTATGGGTGATTTCCAATACATGACGCCAGTCGGTACTTTTATCATTAATGGTGCTGAACGTGTTGTCGTTTCACAAATTGTACGTTCTGCTGGGGTTTACTTCACCAGTGATTTTGACAAAAAAACAAACACACACCGTTTCTTATCACAAGTGATTCCAACTAGGGGTGCTTGGTTAGAATATGAAATGGGTGCTAAAAACATTTTCTACGGAAAACTAGACCGCTCTAAAAAAGTTTCTTTAACTGCCTTATTACAAGCGTTTGGCTTTGATGGCATTGAAGAAATTAAGAAATTGTTCCCAACTTACAAGAAGATGCTAGATGAAACATTCAAAAAGGATGAAAAAGAAGGCATCATCTCAAGTGACGCAGCCATTGAGGATTTATACTCCAAGTTAAGACAAGGTGAAAAAATTCCAGTATCTGCAGCTAAGGAATTCGTCCGTACCCGTTTATTCGATCAAAGACGTTATGACTTAGAAGAAGTTGGCCGTTACAAATATAAACAAAAACTAGATGTTGTTTCTCGCTTAAAAACCATTGCACAAGGTATCACAGCAGCCAACCAACCATCTATTTACAAATACGCAGCGGATGTGGTAGACCCAATCACGAAGAAAGTCTTAGTTAAGAAAGACCAAATCGTGGATCTAGCATCGGTTGAGCTTCTAGAACAAAACAAACAAGCACTTCGTAAGGTTGTCCTTTCAAAAGAAGCAAGCCTTCAAAATGAATCTGAAACTGAAGTGTTCGGTATTAAGACATCTGACTTATTTGAACAATACGCAAAAGATGACATCTACTATTTACCAACAGACGCAAAAGACGTTGGCTTATTGGTACCTGCTAGAGCGAAGATTACACCTGAAGTTAGAAACTTAATCTACAAACAAAGAAATAACCTCATGTTCTCAAGAAAAGATGAACATGGTCCAGCTTATTTTGAAAAAGATGCGAACAAGGCAAAATTATTGCTAGAACTTTATGGCAAAATTGATGGGGTTACACCAATCGAATATGCCAAAGAAATCGTCGTTGAACAAAATATCGTTAACTTATTATCCGGCGAAATCATTGTTGAGGCTGGTACAGTCTTAACACCTGAAGTGAGACATACATTGCTCACAAACAGAGAAGGCTTAAACTACCAAGCATTAAGATACCTTCGTACATTTGTGGATAAAGATATTTTACTAGCCGATGACCAAGTATTATTCTATGAAGGTACTGAAGTCACTGACGAAGTTTATCACCAAATCTATCAAAACAAACAAAACTTAAAACACATTGAAGACCTGAAGTATGCGACAGTCTACGCAAAATGTGATGTTGATATCTTAGAAGATTATAGACGTCATGAATCTGCAGAAGAAAAAAGAGATCACAAACCAATCATTTACACTGGTTTTGAAATCACTGAAGCATCACTACTTGACTTACAATTCCACAGAAACAAGTTAGATGAAAATGTCATCAAGTATTTCTTAGTATCAGGTAAAAAATATGAGTTCTTTAGAAAAGAATCTGAGCGCCGTGCGACTTATGTAGAATCTATCTTAGTCAAAGGTACAAAAGACGATCAAAAAGACGTCATTGAAATTATCGGTCATGATTCAAGAGAAGAAAGATTACACATCACCGTTTCTGATATCATCGCTTCTGTTTCTTACTACTTAAATTTATATGATGGCGTTGGTAAGACAGACGATATTGACCACTTATCTAACAGACGCTTACGTCTAATTGGGGAATTATTAAAGAACCAATTTAGAATCGGTTTAGCGAAACTAGAAAAGAACATCAAAGACAAGATGTCGACTGCGGATGCTAAAGAAGCAAGTCTACAATCATTAATCAATATCAAACCATTAACTGCATCATTAAAAGAATTCTTCGGTAGTTCACAGTTATCACAGTTCATGGATCAAATGAACCCACTGGCTGAATTAACTCAAAAACGTAGAGTATCCGCTTTAGGTACTGGTGGTCTTGCAAGAGACCGTGCTGGTGTCGAAGTGCGTGACGTTCACGAATCTCACTACGGTAGAATTTGTCCAATTGAAACACCTGAAGGTCCTTCAATCGGTCTGATCTCATCATTGGCATCTTATGCCCGTGTTGACAAATATGGTTTCATTCAAACCCCATACTTAAGAGTCGATAAATCCAATCCGGATCGCCACGTCGTCACAAATGAATTCGTTTATCTAACTGCTGGTGAAGAAGAACACTATGTCATCGCATCTGCCGATATCGAGCTAGATGAAGATGGTGGTTTCCAAACGGATACAGTGATTGGTCGCTTTATGGGTGAAACTAAGACGCATCCATCTTCTAGAGTTGATTTCCAAGACGTATCACCAAAACAAATTGTTTCGGTTGCGACATCTTCAATTCCATTCCTAGAACACGATGACGCATCCCGTGCTTTAATGGGCGCGAACATGCAACGTCAAGCAGTACCATTATTAGCACCAGACTCACCGATCGTTGGTACAGGTATTGAATACCGCGCAGCCAAGGATTCAGGTAGTGCCGCTGTATCAGAAGTAGATGGCGTGGTGACATTCGCAGACTCTAAAAAGATTGTGATTGCCGTTAAGCCAGAAGCATCCATTAAGACACCTAGAAATAAAGTGGTTTATGACAAAGATACAGAGTTTAACTGGGCAGCTTATGATCAAATCAGACAAGCTAAGATGACGGATTTATTAAGATTCGAAACCTATCCTTTAACACAATTCTTGCGTTCCAACCAAGATACTGCTATCCTTCAAAAGCCGATTGTATCGACTGGTGAACAAGTATCGAAGGGCGACGTGATTGCAGACGGTCCATCGATTAAGAATGGTGAACTTGCCTTAGGTAGAAACGTGGTTGTCGCGTTCATGACCTGGGAAGGGTACAACTATGAGGATGCCGTCATCATGAGCGAAAACATGGTCATTGATGATGTGTATACATCCATTCATATCGATGAACACCAAATCGAATGCCGTGACACCAAATTAGGTAAAGAAGAAATCACTAGAGAAATTCCAAACGCATCAGCGGACGCACTTAAGTTCCTAGATGACAGAGGCGTTGTTGTCCTTGGTACAGAAGTAAAAGAAGGCGACATCCTAGTTGGTAAGATTACACCTAAAGGTCAAACAGAACCAACACCAGAAGAAAAACTACTTCAAGCCATCTTTAATGAGAAGGCAAGAGAAGTCAGAGATACATCACTTAAAGTGCCTCACGGCGGTGGCGGTATCGTCCAATCTATCCAATACTTCAGCAAGGCAAATGGCGATGAACTTGGGCCAGGCGTCAATGAAGTGATTCGTGTCTACATCGTTAAAAAACGTAAGATTAACGAAGGGGATAAGATGGCCGGTCGTCATGGTAATAAAGGGGTTATCTCGAAGATTTTACCAAGAGAAGACATGCCATATATGGCAGACGGTACACCGGTTGACATCATGTTAAACCCACTAGGCGTACCATCTCGTATGAACATTGGTCAGATTTTAGAAATCCATTTAGGTATGGCGGCTAAGAAATTAGGCATTAAAGTTGCAACCCCTGTATTCGATGGATTAACACAAAAAGATTTAGAAGAAATTATGGCAGAAGCCGGTATGGCACCTGATGGTAAGCAAGTCTTATACGATGGTCGTACAGGTGAGCCTTATGAAAACAGAGTTTCAGTTGGTGTCATGTACATGATCAAGTTATCACACATGGTCGATGACAAACTACATGCACGTTCTGTTGGACCATACACTTTAGTTACCCAACAACCAATGGGTGGTAAAGCACAAAATGGTGGACAACGTTTCGGGGAAATGGAAGTTTGGGCATTATACGCTTATGGCGCAGCACATACATTAAAAGAAATTCTAACCGTTAAGTCAGATGACATCATCGGACGTAACAAAGTCTACCGCGCGATTACAGATGGTAAACCAATTCCAGATTCACACATTCCAGAATCATTCCGCGTATTAACCAGAGAACTACAATCCTTAGGTTTATATGTTGAATTAATTGATGCTGAGACAGGTGAAAATGAAGTTAACAAGTCATTGGTTGACCAAACCAATCCGTTTGAAAGAAAAGGGGGATTCTAAAACATGGCAAAAGATAAAAAAGTATTTGTCAAAGATTTAAAACTCTCTAATGAGACGACAGAATATTTAACCCTTTCTGGTATTGATACCCTTGAAGATTTCAATACATTTACATTAAAAGAACTTAGATTATTACTTAAGACAGAAGCCGCTTTTTCAGAAGTGGTGCCTGTCTTAAGAAAATACGTGTTACCTTATGACGTTGAAAACTTAGCATTATCTAGAGAATTAGAAGATGCACTTTCTGAAATCGGCATCAAGGAAACCAAAGATTTACTTTCATTAAATGTAGAAAAACTACACGATGTGATTGCCCATGATGGCTTACTTTATGATGAACTTGAAGTCGTATTTAACATGTATGGCGTTGCGATGCCTGATAAGAGCGAACTCGTTCACACACATCAACATGATTTACCAGAAGCAGCAGCTGAAGTAGAAATCGATACACCAATTAGTGTCGATGCCTATGTCAAAGCGGCACAATTAAAACCAAAAAACAAAGCATATGGTTCTACAGACTATTCACATTTAAAGATTAGATTAGCCTCCCCTGAAGAAATTCGTGCATGGAGCTATGGTGAAGTATTAAAACACGAAACCATCAACTACCGTACATTAAAACCTGAAGAAGGTGGTCTATTCTGCGAAAGAATTTTCGGTCCAACCAAAGATTACCAATGTTTATGTGGTAAAAAACGTAACTTAGACAAAGGTCAAATTTGTGACAAGTGTGGCGTTGAAATCACAGAATCTAAAGTCAGAAGAGAACGTATGGGACATATCGAACTTGAAGCCCCAGTCGTTCATACTTGGTACTTAAAAAACTCACCTTCAAGACTCGCTTTATTATTAGATATTAAAGCAAAAGACTTGGAAGAAGTCGTTTATTTAGCAAGTTATATCGTCACTGACCCAGGTGATACTGCCTTAGCGAAAAAACAAATTTTATCTGAGATGGAGTATAACCAATACTACGAACAATATGGCAACAAGTTTAAAGCGATGACTGGTGCTGAAGCCGTTAAAAAGCTGTTACAAGACATCGATTTAGATAAAGAAGTTAAGAGCTTAAGAAAGAAACTGAAATCACCTTCAAAACAAAAACGTGACCGTGTCATTAAACGTCTTGAAGTGGTTGAAGCATTCAACAATAGCGATAACAAACCAGAATGGATGGTCTTGGATGTACTACCAGTTATTCCACCAGACATCCGTCCGATGGTTGCCCTAGATGGTGGTAGATTCGCAACCACTGACTTAAATGATCTTTATAGACGTATTCTAAACCGTAACAACCGTTTAAAACGTCAAAAAGAACAAAATGCACCACGCTTAATCATGAAGAATGAAAAGCGTATGTTACAAGAAGCGGTTGACGCTTTAATTGATAACGCTAAACGTGGTAAAAAAGCAGTCGTTGAAAGAAATAGACACTTAAAATCACTTTCAGATATGTTACGTGGTAAACAAGGTCGTTTCCGTCAAAACTTACTTGGTAAGCGTGTTGACTTCTCCGGTCGTTCGGTTATTATCGTCGGACCAGACTTAGAGATGTATCAATGTGGTATCCCAAGAGAAATGGCGATTACCCTATTTAAACCATTCGTATTAAGAGAATTAACCAAACGTAAAGAAACCATTCAAGCAGCTAAACGTTCATATGAAGCACTAGATGACGATGCATGGAGCGCATTAGAAGCGGTTGTAGTTGAACATCCAGTTCTACTAAACCGTGCCCCTACGCTACATAGACTAGGGATCCAAGCATTCGAACCTAAGCTAATTGAAGGTAAAGCAATTCGTCTGCATCCGCTTGTTACAACAGCCTTCAACGCTGACTTCGACGGTGACCAAATGGCGGTCCACGTACCACTATCACACGAAGCACAAGCAGAAGCTAGACTGCTCATGTTAGCCTCAAACAACATCCTTAACCCTAAAGACGGTAAACCAGTCGTTACCCCTTCTCAGGATATGGTCTTAGGTAACTACTACCTAACCTTATCTCGTAAAGGTGAGGCAAACGAAGGTCACTTCTTTACAGGATTCAACGAAGCTTACATGGCTTATAAAAACAATGAAATTACGCTTCACACCCAAATCGTGTTTGATCCAAAGACATTGAATTCTACCTTCACTGAAGCACAAAAACAATGTTATTTAATCACCACACTTGGTAAAGTCATTTTCAATAACATCTTACCTAACTCATTCCCATTCTTAAATGAACCAACGGATGATAACCTACTTAACCAAACACCAGATAAGTATTTCGTTAAAAAAGGTGTCAATGTAAGAACCGTGATTGATGCGATGCCTGCACCAAAAGCATTTGGTAAGAAATACCTATCATCCATCATTGCAGAAGTATTTAAGCAATTCCAAATCAATGAAACGTCTAAGATGTTAGACAAACTGAAAGACTTAGGATTTAAGTACTCAACTGTTGCTGGTATTACCGTATCCGCATCAGATATGGTTGTTTATTCTAAGAAGAAAGAAAGACTAACACAAGCAGAAACAAAAATTGATTTATTACATGAATACTTTGAAGATGGTGTGTTAACCGAATCTGAAAGACTTAAATTGGTAGTCGATGAATGGACAAGAGCAGGTGCGGATATTCAAACAGGCGTTATGGCTGAGTTTGATACAACCGGACATATGTTTATGATCTATGACTCAGGTGCCCGTGGTAATAAATCAAACTTCGCCCAATTACTTGGTATGCGTGGTCTGATGACCAACCCATCTGGGGAAACCATTGAAATTCCAGTTAAAGCCTCCTTTAGAGAAGGTCTATCCGTATCAGAATTCTTTATTTCTACCCACGGTGCCCGTAAGGGTTCTACCGATACTGCCTTAAAGACAGCTGAATCAGGTTACCTAACCAGACGTTTGGTTGACGTATCACAAGATGTGATCGCTGACCAAGAAGACTGTGGTACTGAAAAAGGCTTATTAATGGAAGCAGTTAAAGATAATGACGGTAAAGATACTGTGTCATTATATGACCGTATCATTGGCCGTTATACATCTGCCAAAGTCATTCACCCTGAAACCAAACAAGTGATCCTAGAAGCAAACCAATTAATTACCAATGAAATTGGGGAAGAGATTGTTGCTGCCGGTGTCACAGCTGTTGAAATCAGAAGTGTATTAACTTGTAACTCAGTCAATGGGGTATGTAAGTTCTGTTATGGTAGAAACTTAGCAACCAATAAATCCGTTGAAGTCGGTGAAGCAGTCGGTGTTATTGCTGCCCAATCAATCGGTGAACCAGGTACACAGTTAACCATGCGTACATTCCACACCGGTGGGGTTGCCTCTGCATCCGATATCACAGCCGGTCTACCTCGTATTCAAGAATTATTTGAAGCGCGTAAACCTAAAGGTCAAGCAGTCATCACTGAAGTATCCGGTAAAGTTAAGTCCATTGAAAATCCAAAGACTGGCTTCATCGTGACAGTACTTTCAGATCAAATGAAAGACGGCGAACCTAAAGAATATAAATATGCCCTTGATTCAAGTGCACAGTTATTAGTGAAGAAAAACCAATTAGTCAAGGCTGGGGACCGCCTAAACAAGGGTTCAATCCATCCAAAAGAACTACTAAGAGTATCTTCTGCTGAAGCTGTTCAAAAATACATCGTTGAAGAAGTCCAAAAAGTATACCGCTCACAAGGGGTAGAAATCGGTGACAAACACATCGAAATTATCGTCCGTCAAATGTTAAGAAAGATCACCATCATTTATGAAGGTGACACAGAGTTATTACCAGGGTCTAAAGTCTCAATTGCTGAATTTAAAGCAGCAAACAAGAAGGCTTATGCAAATCGTCAAAGATTGGCAGTCGGACAACCTGAATTACTTGGTATCACAAGAGCATCCTTGCAAAGTGATTCATTCTTATCAGCCGCATCATTCCAAGAAACCACACGTATCTTGACAGATGCTGCCATCCACGGTAAGACAGATGAACTTCACGGTCTAAAAGAAAATGTCATCATCGGTGGATTAATCCCTGCCGGTACTGGTATTTTAAAAGAAAAATTCTTCCATTATGAAAAACCACTTCTAGATGAAGAAGAATTAGATTTAGTATAATGATAAATGGCGCAAGCACCTTAAAATGCTTGCGCCTTATTATTCATTGTAAAATATCATATAAAATGGTTGACAAAAAAACCGTTTAAAGGTATAATTAAAACGCTGTAAAAATTACACACAGTTAATGTGATTTTGGCCCGTTATAAAGCCAAAATAAATTTTTTAGAAAAAATAAGAAACACACGGTCATGTGTTTACTTAGAAAGGAGAAAGAATATGCCTACAATTGCACAACTCGTAAGAAACGGTAGACAAGACAAGGTAACAAAATCTAAAGCCCCATATCTTGGCGTTGGATTAAACACTCTAAAGAAAAAAGAAACCAGTGTATACTCACCACAAAAACGCGGGGTATGTGTTCGTGTAACTACCATGACACCTAAAAAACCTAACTCAGCGCTTCGTAAGTACGCACGTGTTAGATTATCTAACGGGATCGAAGTCAATGCCTACATTCCAGGTGTTGGACACTCATTACAAGAACATAGCGTAGTCCTTATCCGCGGCGGTCGTGTCAAAGACCTTCCAGGGGTTAGATACCACATCGTTCGTGGCACACTAGACACATCTGGTGTTGCAAACCGCAAACAAGCGCGTTCAAAATACGGTGCTAAACGTCCAAAACCAGGACAAGCAGCTGCACCAGCAAAGAAAAAATAACAAAATCTAGAAATTAAAAATTATTCAGTATATCTGAAAGGAGGATATAACTATGCCTAGAAAAGGACATATCGCTAAACGTGATGTATTACCTGACCCAATTTACAATTCAAAGCTTGTAACAAGATTAGTTAACACTGTTATGCTTGATGGCAAAAAAGGTACGGCTCAAGGTATTCTTTATGGTGCTTTTGATCGTATTAAAGCTGAGACTGGCAGAGAGCCAATCGAAGTGTTCAATGATGCTATGAAAAATATTATGCCTGTACTTGAAGTTCGTTCAAGACGTATTGGCGGACAAAACTATCAAGTTCCAGTTGAGGTGCGTGTAGAACGTAAAACAACTTTAGGATTAAGATGGTTAATCAATTATTCTCGCCTTAGACACGAAAGAACTATGGAAGAGAAATTAGCAAAAGAAATTATGGACGCTGCAAATGGAACAGGTGCAGCAGTCAAGAAACGTGAAGATACCCACCGTATGGCTGAAGCGAATAAGGCTTTCGCTCACTACCGTTGGTAATCAGAAGGAGTTATTTGTATGTCTCGTGAATTTCCACTAAATATGACGCGCAATATTGGGATTATGGCCCATATTGACGCTGGTAAAACGACAACAACAGAACGTATTCTTTTCCACACCGGAAAGATCCACAAAATTGGTGAAACTCACGATGGAGCTTCTCAAATGGACTGGATGGAACAGGAACAAGAACGCGGGATTACAATCACATCAGCAGCAACCACTGCTTTCTGGAGAGGTCACCGCATTAACGTCATCGATACCCCAGGGCACGTTGACTTCACAGTTGAAGTTCAAAGAAGCCTTAGAGTATTAGATGGTGCTGTTACTGTACTAGATGCCCAAGCGGGTGTTGAACCACAAACAGAAACCGTATGGCGCCAAGCAACTGAATACAAAGTCCCACGTGTTATCTTCATCAATAAGATGGATAAAACGGGTGCAGATTTTGATTATTCAATTGGTACCATTCATAACCGCTTAGGGGTTAAAGCGTCCCCAATCCAATGGCCAATTGGTGCTGAAACATTCTTTGAAGGCATCATTGACCTAGTAACAATGAAAGCTTACCATTACGATGGTGGCGCAGACGAAATGGCAACTGAAGTCGAAATTCCAGCTGGACTAAAAGAGACTGCAGCACTAAAACGTGTTGAGTTAATTGAAGCGGTTGCAGAATTTGATGAAGACATGATGGTTTCTTACCTTGAAGGTGAAGAAGTTACACCAGAAATGCTTAAAAAAGCCATCCGTACTGGTACATTAGCCGTTGAATTCTTCCCAGTTATCTGTGGATCAGCTTTCAAAAACAAAGGTGTTAAGTTAATGCTTGATACCGTCATCGATTACCTACCTTCACCAACAGATGTTGCAGACATGGTTGGTCATGACGATCATGGTAATGAAATTATCAGAAAATCAGCAGATAACGAACCATTTACTGCCTTAGCATTTAAAGTTATGACAGACCCATTCGTTGGCCGTCTAACATTCTTTAGAATATATGCTGGTACAGTACAAAGTGGTTCATACATCCTAAATACCACTAAAGGTAAAAAAGAACGTCTAGGTCGCTTGCTACAAATGCATGCGAACCATAGAGAAGAAATTAAAGAAGCTTACGCTGGTGATATCGCAGCTGCAATCGGTCTTAAAGACACGACGACTGGTGATACATTAGCTGGTGAAAAAGATAACATCATTCTAGAAAGTATGCACTTCCCAGAACCAGTTATCAATATCGCCATCGAACCTAAGACAAAGAATGACCAAGATAAGATGTCTCATGCACTTCAAAAGTTAGCAGAAGAAGATCCAACATTCAGAACATTCACAGATTCTGAAACTGGTCAAACCATTATCGCAGGTATGGGTGAACTTCACTTAGATATCATCGTTGATCGTATGAGAAGAGAATTCAAAGTAGAAGCAAACGTTGGTGCCCCTCAAGTATCTTATAGAGAAACCATCATGCAAACTGCTGAAATTGAAGGTAAATTCATTCGTCAATCAGGTGGTAGAGGTCAATACGGTCACGTATGGATCAAATTTGAACCAAATCCAGGTAAGGGATTCGAATTCGTTGATGGCATCGTTGGTGGTACCGTTCCTAGAGAATATATTGGCGTTGTCCAAAAAGGTCTTGAAGAAGCATTACCAAATGGTATCTTAGCGGGTTACCCAATCCTAGACTTAAAGGCAACTTTATTTGATGGTTCATACCATGACGTCGACTCATCAGAAATGGCTTATAAGATTGCAGCAGCAATCGCGCTTAAGGGTGCGAAAGAAAAGTGCCAAGCAACTTTATTAGAACCAATCATGAAAGTCGAAATCGTCGTACCAGACGAGTATGTTGGTAACGTCATTGGCGATATCACATCTAGACGTGGTAGATTAGAAGCTCAAGAAACAAGAGGTAACGCAATTGGTATTAAAGCCAATGTGCCACTATCTGAAATGTTCGGTTATGCAACCGCATTACGTTCTAACTCACAAGGTCGTGCAACATTCGTGATGCAATTTGACCACTATGAAAGAGCACCTAAATCGATTACTGAAGAAATCGTTAAAAAGCGTAACGCCTAGGTACTTGCAATAAAACCAAATTTAATATAAAATATTAGTTGGTACAAACAAAAACAAAAAAACATATACTATAAGGAGAATAAGAAAATGGCAAAACAAAAATTCGAACGTACAAAACCACACGTTAACGTTGGCACCATCGGTCACGTTGACCACGGCAAAACAACTTTAACAGCAGCAATTTCAACTGTTTTATCTAAAAAAGGTTTTGCTGAAGTGAGAGACTATGCGTCAATCGACTCAGCACCAGAAGAAAAAGAACGCGGTATTACAATTAACACTTCACACATTGAATACCAAACAGAAAAACGTCACTATGCACACGTTGACTGCCCAGGACATGCCGACTATGTTAAAAACATGATCACAGGTGCTGCGCAAATGGACGGTGGTATCCTAGTTGTTTCTGCAGCAGACGGCCCAATGCCACAAACTCGCGAACACATCTTATTATCACGCCAAGTTGGTGTACCTAAACTAGTTGTATTCTTAAACAAATGCGACATGGTTGATGACGAAGAATTAATCGATTTAGTTGAAATGGAAGTTCGTGAACTTCTATCAGAATATGACTTCCCAGGTGATGACATTCCAGTTATCCGTGGTTCAGCGCTTAAAGCACTTGAAGGCGACGCTGCATGGGTTGGCAAAATCGAAGAATTAATGGAAGCTGTAGATACTTATATCGACAATCCAGTTCGTGAAATCGACAAACCTTTCTTAATGCCAGTTGAAGACGTATTCACAATCACAGGTCGTGGTACAGTTGCTACAGGTAGAGTTGAACGTGGTACTATCAACGTCAATACTGAAGTTGAAATCATTGGTATCCATGACACAATCAAATCTGTTGTTACAGGTGTTGAAATGTTCCGTAAATTATTAGACAGAGCAGAAGCTGGGGACAACATTGGTGCATTATTACGTGGTATTACACGTGACAAAATCCAAAGAGGTCAAGTATTAGCTAAACCAGGTTCAGTTAAACCTCATAGCAAATTCCAAGCTCAAGTTTACGTATTATCAAAAGAAGAAGGCGGCCGTCATACAGCATTCTTCTCAAACTATCGTCCACAATTCTATTTCCGTACAACTGACATCACTGGTGTTATTACACTAAATGAAGGTACAGAAATGGTTATGCCTGGTGATAACACAGTTATGACCGTTGAACTTATCCACCCAATCGCTATCGAAGAAGGAACAAAATTCTCTATTCGTGAAGGCGGACGTACAGTAGGTGCAGGTTCAGTTGTTACTATCATCGAATAGTCAATAAAACCAATTAACCACAAGCTAAAAACTTGTGGTTTTTTTTCGTATTGATATGATAATATATAAATAAAGGAAGTGATGATATGGCTTTTTGTCAAACTTGTGGAGATATAGGCTATCAAGAAGCAGATATTTGTCCACATTGTGGTGCTGCTATAAAAAGTGATGAACCAGAGATATTTAAGAATCTGGATGAGATGAACCAGTTTAAACCACATTACGGTGAGGCTAAACCAATCAACCCTCAACTACTTTTCTTAATTGGCTTTTTTATCCCTGTTCTAGGCATTATTGTGGGTCTTATTTTGAAGGATTCAAAAAAGGCATCATCAGATGCCATCATGGCTGGTGCATTCACGTCATTTTTTCTATCCTTTGTGATATTTGTTGTGCTCCTATTACTCGGAGTCATTATGTGAGAATTTTGACAAATTTATTAATACTAACCAATTGGCCTATTTTAGGCTTTTTTTTGGCATTAAATGCGAATATGGCTTCTTATTATGTTAAAATATAAAAAGAAGGTGAGACTATGATCATTGACACACATTGTCATTTAAATACAACCGAATTTGATGTAGATTTACACGATGTCATAATGCGTGCCAATACAAATGGTGTCGAAAAAATCATTTGTATTGGCATGTATAAAGAGGCTAATTTGAAGGCATTAGATATCATAAAAAGATATGATCAAGTGTATGCAACCATTGGCATTCACCCATCCTATGTCAATGAGTCTTATGATGAAACTTTATTAATCGAACAATTAAAAAACAAAAAAGTAGTCGCAATCGGTGAGATTGGGATAGACTTATATTGGGTAAAAGACAACTTAGATTTACAAATAGAACTGTTTAAAAAACAATTAGATTTATCATTAAAACTAAACTTACCTGTTATCATTCATCTAAGAAATAGTGCACAAGAAATCTATGATGTATTAAAGACATATCAAGGGTTAAAAGGGGTCATGCACTGTTTTAGTGAAGACATCTTTTGGGCTCAAAAATTCATGGATTTAGGCTTTTATATCGGCATTGGTGGACCAGTGACATTCAAGAAAAACTTGGTAACCAAAACGCTGGGTAAAGAGATGCCACTTGACCGACTATTGGTTGAAACCGATAGCCCTTATTTAGCACCAAGCCCTCATAGAGGCAAAAGAAACGAACCTGCTTATACGAAGTTGGTTGTCGAAGAGATTGCAGCGTTAAGAGGATTAACTGCAGAAGAGATTGCTTCGATAACGACTGAAAATGCACATAGATTATTTAATTTTGGAGGTAACAAATGAAAAAACTATTACTACTTGGCTTAATGGTTTTAACGAGCTTAAGTCTATATGGGTGTTACGACACTGAAACCACCATTTATACACTAGAGAATGTCGAAGGACAAATATCAGCGGTCTACGAAGAAGTCGATGATATGACGGTCGCGGTGGTATCTTATGTAGATGATACCTACGATATCGTTGCCGGACATGGCTCTGGTTTAATTTATGACAGAGAAGCCATTGAAGTGGGGTATCGTTATTATGTCATTACCAACTATCACGTGGTTGAATCTCAGGCGTATATCAAAATCTATAATGGTATAACTTACTATCAAGCCAATCCATTTGCCGTCAATGAAGTAGAAGATTTGGCATTGGTCACATTTGATACAATAGATGAAATCACCATTTTCGGTACAGAACAATTTAGTGGCGAAGTTTATGCCAAACCAACCATAGGGTCATTCGTTTTAGCCGTTGGGACACCACTGGATTTAGAGTTTTATAATACAGCTACCTTAGGGATTGTTGGCCAAACATCGAACCCAAAAGTCATTCAACACGATGCGTCCATTAACCCTGGCAATAGTGGCGGACCACTATTTGATTTAAACGGAAACTTACTGGGATTTAATACTTGGAAACGTGCAGCAGTCAATACAGCAGAAGGTGAAATCGCAGTTGAAGGTATTGGGTTTGCCATCTCTATGCTAGTTGCCATCCCAACCATCAATCAAATGAGACAAACCGGTGAATCTGTTTTTCTAGCCCCAAAGATTGGGGTTACTGTTAAAACTGTCCCAGAAGCAATTGAAGACTTATTTGGTGGTGTGAGACCAGAACACATTGAAGAAACACAAACCACAGGTATTTATGTATTATCAGTTGTCCCACTTAGACCAGCCTATGGTAAAATATATGCAAAAGATATTATTACCCATGTGAATGGTAATGCAGTTTCGACCATTGAAGATTTAGCTGGATTGATTGCAGATGCTGAATTCGGTACATCACTTGAATTAGCCATCAGACGTTATGACAATGGCGTATTTTCAACTGTAAATATCATTATCATCCTATAGGAGGATACCAATGACTTTAAGTAGTTTGTTATCAAAAATTGAAACAGGTCAAGTCTTATCAGAAAAACAAGAAAAGCAATTAGCTAAGAAACTGTGGCTCATCCCATCGTTTTTTAGGTCTACCTTTTATGTTTTACTTATACTCTTAGCCTTATTATTCATCTTAATTGGGATAACAGACTCATTAAACCCAACGCCTGCGGTGGTTAGTTATGGGGTATCTGTTGCACTGGTATTATTATTGCTTTATACGATTTTTATCCCAAAAAAGAAAAGACTCATTGATTATTTTGATGCCGTCGATAACTTTTATGAAACCAAGTTTAAAGGCCTAGAACACTATGATTTATACTATATTGGTCAACATAAATCACCACATGTTAGAGCATTAAGATCAACCAAGATATACTTACTAAGTAATCATCAACAACTCTTATTCATCGACGATTATTTTAAAGATACCACCTACCCATTGGGTAAAGAGTTAAGTGTTACAAAACCAGTATTTTTACGTGTGATTGATCAATCAAAAACAGATCAATCTAGGGTAACCATTGAGATTTCTGAGATTGACTATTTCCACTTATCTAGTAAAAATTTGCCAATCAATAAGAAGCCAAGACAAAAGCAATTTCATAAGATGTTTGCCTATTTCTTGGATCAAGACCCACACATGGATGAATATAACTACATCACATTGAAACTTTATAATGGCGCTGTTTTCCGCATCAGCTATGATGCGTATCCAGCCCTTAAAAACGCAATTCCACTCAAGGAGAAGTAAGATGGATTTAGCTAAAAAAGTATTAGATATCTTAACTGAATATAACTATCAAATCGCATTTGCAGAGTCTATTACAGGTGGTGCCTTAGTGAGTGAGTTAGTCAAACATAGTGGTGCATCCAATGTATTGTCTTACAGTGTGGTGACTTACTCAAAAGCAGCCAAAAGAGACTTTCTAAACATCCCTGAGATGTTGTTTGACATCCACGGGGTAGTCTCTAAAGTGATATCCATTGAAATGGCCAATCAAATCAAGCAAATTGCAAAATCAGACATTGGCATTGGCATCACAGGCAATGCAGGTCCAACCGCATTAGAAAACTCTAATGTTGGTGAAATTTGGTTTTCCATCAATTACAAAGATGAAGTCTTTAGTTATCATATCCAATTAAGACAAAATGACCGAAAAAGCATGATCGAAGATGCCGTTAAAGTGGTGTATCAAATGCTTTATAAGTTGTTATCAAAATAACCAATGAATATCCGATTAAACCATCGTTCTATCAATGCAAAAATTGTTTGTATAATTGATATAACTATGTTATAATAACAAAGCATGGTTTTTATTAACCATCCTTGTCACCCCAAAGGGGCGTGACCAAAAGACCATAAGGAGGAAAAAAGATGAAAAAGTACGAAATTATGTATATCATTCGTCCGAACCTAGAAAGTGAAGAAACTAAGAATTTGGTTGCAAGCTTAAGCAACATTTTCACAGAAAGACAATCTGAAGTTTTAGAACTTAAAGAAATCGGATTAAAAGATCTTGCGTACGAAATCGACCACTTGAAAAAAGGCTACTACGTTTGGACATTAGTTAATGCAACCAACGAAGCAGTTGAAGAATTCAACCGTGTTGTTCGTATCACAGAAAATGTCATTCGTTACATCGTTGTTAAAGACGGCGAATAAGGGAGGCTTAACATGCTTAACCGCGTAGTTTTAGTCGGTCGTATAACCAAAGACCCAGAACTAAAAAGAACTCAAAATAACATAGCCGTTGTATCATTTACCATTGCCGTTAATCGTCAATTTTCAAATGAACAAGGCGAATCACAAGCTGACTTTATTCAATGTGTTGCGTGGCGCAAACAAGCTGAGAATATGCAATCTTACGTAAGAAAAGGTGCATTACTTGGTATTGACGGACGCATTCAAACACGTAATTACGAAACACAAAACGGTGAAACGAGATATGTGACTGAAGTTGTATGTGACGCTGTTCAATTCTTAGAATCTAAGAAGACAGATAGTAGCACACCAACTTACGAACCAATCGAAGACGATGACCCATTTGTTTCAAGCAATAAGAGTCTAGCCAGTGAAGAAGATTTACCATTCTAAAATAGGAGGCTTGAACATTATGCAACAAAGAGGCGGATTTAAAAGACGTCGTAAAGTATGCTTTTTTACACAAAACAAAGTTGACCATATAGATTTTAAAGATGTTGAACTATTAAAGCGTTTCATTTCTGATAGAGGCAAAATTTTACCTCGTCGTGTAACTGGAACTTCAGCTAAATGGCAACGTCCACTAGCGGTCGCTATCAAACGTGCAAGACATATGGCATTACTACCATTCGTCAAAGAATAATCTAACACAAAAGACTTTTTCATAAAGTCTTTTTTTATTGATAAAGATGCGGTTTTTTGGTATACTACAAGAAAGTAGGTGAGCCTATGAAACGTATAGTGGGACTGGTTATTTCGATCGCAGGTTTTCTAACCTCAGGCATCATTGCTTACCAACAAGGTGCTTTCGATAATATGGATTTTGTGAGATATTATGTCATTTTAATGGCATTTTTTGGCTTAATTGTCATATCCATAGAGTTCGTTTTAAATCATAACAGAAAAATTAAAATTAGATCATTAAATAACCGTTTAACTGCTTGGAGTAACTTAAGCTATCACGTTAAACAAATCGGCGATGAAGCATTCAATGAATTACCGATTGGGATCTTACTTTATGATGATAGTAACTTCACCGTTAAATGGAGTAATCCATATGCAAATAAAGTCTTTGGTTATGACATTGAAAACCAAACATTAACACAATTAAACCAAGTATTATTTGACTTAATCAACTCATCTGTCACGACACAAACTTTTGTCGTCGGTGATAAGAAGTATGACGCGATTAGTAGTACAAAAAACCAAGTGATTTACTTATTTGATGTCACTACACGTGAGGACATCAAAGATAAATATCAAAACCGTTCTACGGCATTTGGTGTCTTATACTTAGATAACGTTGAAGAAGCATTATCTGGGTTTGATATCTATGAACGTTCTAATATTAGAGGTGAATACTTAGGTATCATCACAGACTGGATTCAAGAACATAAAGGCTATATCAAACTATATACAGAAGATAGAATGATCATTGCCATGCATTATGAAGAACTAACCAAAGTCATTCAAAATAAATTTGAGATCTTAAACCGTATCAGAGAAGTGTCTGCCAAACACCGCATTCGTGTATCCGCATCGATTGGGATAGCTAGCTGGGAAGTATCATTTGAAGAACTTGGTACCCTTGCACAAAATGCCATTGAATTAGCTGAAAAACGTGGTGGTGACCAAGCAGTTGTCAATATTCAAAATGAAAAGATTGCTTATTTTGGTGGTAAAACCAATGCATCTGAAAAGAGTTCAAGGGTCCATGTTAGGGTTCAATCTCAAAACTTCAGAGAATTGATCGAAACCTCATCTAATGTCGTCATCATTGCCCATAAACAAGCAGACATCGATGCACTCGGTGCGATGATTGGTATTTTTAGAATGGCAAGTGCCTCTAAAATCGATTCAAAAATCGTCTTTGATTTAGCAGAAATGGACAACACCATTAAAAAGATTTTACCGTACATTAAAGAAGAAGATTCACAACTTTATCAAACATTCACTGAATCGAAGGATGCGATTAAAGCAATTGGTAATGACACACTAGTTGTCATTGTAGATACACAATCACCAAACATTATCGCAAACATCGATATTTATAAAGCAGCGAAAAGAGTGGCAGTCATAGACCACCACAGACATGGCGAAAATACCTTTGATGGGATATTCATGTATGTAGAACCATATGCATCTAGTTCAGTTGAACTGATTGCAGAAATGATGGAATTCTATCAAAAAGACATTGACTTAACACCGATTGAAGCAACCATCATGTATGGTGGTATTTTAGTCGACACGAATGTTTTCTCCTATCGTACTGGGATGCGTACATTTGGTGCAGCGGCTTACTTAAAAGAACATGAGGCATCCTCTATCCGCGTCAAAGAATGGTTAAGACTAGACTTAGACCGCACATTATTGATCAATGAATTATTACAAAATGTGTCAGTGGTTACCAAAGGATTTGCAGTTGTAGTCGATGAATCAAGCGAGATTCGAGACCGTGTGTTATTAGCACAAGTATCAGAAAAAATCTTGGAAATTGAAGGCGTCAAAGCAGGGTTTACGGTTGCTAGAGTAGATGAAAATTCTATCGGTATCAGTGCCAGAAGCTATGATGAAGTCAACGTTCAAGTCATCATGGAAGAAATGGGTGGCGGTGGTCACTTAAACTCAGCGGCAACCCAGATTAAAGACATACCAATTCACGAAGTCATAGAAACACTTAGAACCTTATTATTAAGAGAGCACGCTGAAGGAGACGAAAGAATGAAAATTATTTTAATTGAAGATGTAAAAGGTAGAGGTAAAAAAGACGACATCATCGATGTCGCAAACGGGTATGGCCAATTCTTACTCTCGTCTGCAAAAGCCATCATTGCGAATGATGACAATATCAAATCTTTAGAAGCAGAAAAACAAGCCATTAAAGAAAAAGAAGCAGAACACTTAGCTTTAATGAATAAACTAAAAGCAGAAATCGAAGCGAAATCCGTTAATATCTTCATTAATATGGGGGCAGACGGCAAGCTATTTGGTAGTGTAACAACCAAACAAATCGTTGAAGCATTCGAAGAACAAACCGGCATTAGAGTCGATAAGAAAAAAGTAGAATTAACCTCAGAAATCAATTCTGTTGGTATCTATACCGCGACTGTCTCACTGCACAAGGATGTAAAAGCACAATTCGAAATTAACGTATTAGAAAAATAGAGGTATATTTATGAGCCGCACAATGCCGTTTAACTTGGACGCAGAACAATCCGTCTTAGGGGCAGTATTCCTTAGTCCAAATGAAATGGTTGGGCTAATGGATAAACTCACCGAAGAAGATTTCTACGACAAACGCAATCAAAAAATATTTTTCGCATTAAGAAACTTATTTAATCGCGATGAAAAACTGGATTATACGACTGTATCGACCGAACTCGCTCAAATGGGTGCGATGCGTGATGTAGGGGTATCTTATTTATCTGAGATTACAGATATCGTCCCATCCACACATAACTTAGATGCATATGTCGACATCGTTAAAGACTACTCCTTAAAAAGAGCTCTCATTAACGCTGCCAATGAAATCATGGAAGACGGGTTTAATGAAAAAATTCGTGCCACTGATTATATCGATGACACGGAAGAAAAAATCTTTGATTTAGTTAGAAGAAGAAAAGCCAGTGAATTTGTTAGAATCAATCAAGTCGTTGGTGAGGTTAAAGAAAAAGCTGAAAGCCGTAAGAACAAAGGCGCATTAACAGGTCTTTCCACTGGGTTTGGGATCATGGACCAAATCACATCCGGGTTACAACCAGAAGAATTGATTATCCTGGCTGCTAGACCTTCGATGGGTAAGAGTGCATTCGCGATGAACATTGCCTTAAATGTGGCGAAACACAATAAGGATCAAAAAGCATCGGTCGCTGTTTTCTCACTGGAAATGTCTAACGAACAATTAGTTGGTCGTATGATGGCCAGTGAATCCAGAGTTGAAAACAGAAAAATTAAAACAGGTGAACTAACACCTAAAGAGTGGCAATTTGTCGATTCAGCTGTTGAATCACTCGGTAGACTAAATGTCTTCTTTGATGACTCATCCGCGATTTCTGTCCAAGATATCCGTTCAAAATGCCGTAAGTTAAGACAAGAAGGTAAATTAGACTTTGTTGTCATTGACTACTTACAGCTCATTAAGGGCGACGATTCTAAAGGCGGCGTGAACCGTCAAGAAGAAGTTGCGAAAATATCAAGACAACTTAAAACCATGGCCAGAGAATTAAAGATTCCAGTCATGGCATTATCACAGTTATCTCGTGGTGTTGAAAAAAGAGACGATAAACGGCCAGTACTGGCAGACTTAAGAGAATCCGGTTCAATTGAACAGGATGCCGATATTGTATTATTCTTATACCGTGATGAGTATTATTCCCATGGTAAAGAAGATAACGGCGAAACCGAATTGTCATTTGCGAAAAATAGACAAGGTTCAGTTGGTAACGTCTTACTATTCAAGTTTGAAAAAGAATACTCAAGATTCTTACCAATCACACAACGTGATGACGAACCAAGAAGAGACTAAAAAAAATGGCTAAATCCGATTGGATTTAGCCTTTTAATTTTCTTAT
>Ga0265295_1002472_pt1 | contig 29228 bp, 27 predicted proteins | sample Munlansysbiofilm_FD_192503 | JGI IMG/M metagenome (GOLD analysis project Ga0265295, IMG submission 192503) | Leachate microbial communities from a municipal landfill in Southern Ontario, Canada - Methane capture system biofilm | ecosystem: Engineered > Solid waste > Landfill > Unclassified ... | reverse complement strand
ACAGCATGGGCGGCGTGCTGGGCCGGCTGCTGGTCTCCACATCCGGCTCCGTGCTGTACGACGCCATCCAGGCCCACTACCAGCCTGGACGCGACCTGCAGGCACGCATCGTCCGGGATTTCGGCAGCCTGCTGCACTTCACACCAGTTGCCGGCATCAGCCGCGCCGTGTTCATCGCTGCCCCTCACCATGGCACCCCCTATGCCGACAAGAACATGGTGCGCCTGGCCTCGGCCCTGGTCCGCCTGCCCCTGACGCTGCTGGAACAATTCGGCGGCCTGTCCCAGGCGGCGCATCAGGACACGCTGGACCGCGCCCTGGTCGCCAATGGCATCGACAATCTGAGCGAACGGGATCGTTTTCTGCAATTGAGCCAGACGATGGCGATTTCACCTGCCGTGCGCTATCACAGCATCATCGCCCGCCGTTCCGCAGCCGGACCGCTGGAAGCATCCGACGACGGGCTGGTGCCCTGGCGCAGCGCCCACCTGGAAGGCGCGACATCGGAAAAGATCATCCTGGGTTCTCACAGCATCCAGGAAAGCCCTGCCGCCATTCTGGAAATCAGACGGATTCTGCATGAGCATCTGCGGGCGCTCACGCCAGGCCGCTGAGGGGTCAGTGGCATCCGCCGTGCTGATGAATGCCCATCCCCCGTTCATGGGGTAGCGCCTTCGTAAATTGCCCCGAGTTTTGCGGAGGCTCCAAGCTCTGAGAGAATGGCGTCATGGCAAATCAAACGCAGTTTTCCCCTGAAGTGCGTGAGCGCGATGTGCTGTACCCGCTGCACTGCAACAGATCGAGATCGACCTGGACGACGGTATAAAGGTGAACTACCCAAAATTCGGCGCCGCCGTGAAGAAGATCTCTGGGCTGGTAGCCAAGGACGAGGATTGAGATGATGGCATCCCCCGATCCGCTCTTGCAGCAGCCAGAAAGCAAGACGCTGGAATTCAAGCGCGACCTGTCTTCACCGCGCCATGTGGTCAAAACCCTGGTGGCCTTTGCCAATTCGGCCGGCGGGCGGCTCATCCTGGGAGTGAGCGATGACCGACAAGTGATCGGGGTGGCCGACCCGCTGGACGAAGAAGAACGCATCTGCAATTTGATTGCGGATTCCATTACGCCCAGGCTGGTGCCCAATGTGGAACTGGTCAGCCAGGGTGAGCGAACCATTCTGGTGGTCGAGGTCTTTCCCAGCAACAGCCGACCGCACTATGTCAAACATCAGGGGCCAGATGAGGGCGTGTATGTGCGTTTGGGGTCCAGCAACCGACAGGCCGGCCCGGATCTGATCGCCGAACTGCGCCGGTCGGCACAAGGCGTCGTCTTCGACGAGCAGCCCATGCCGGAACTCAGTGTGGATGACCTGGACCTGGAGGCTGCCCAGGCCCTGTTTGGTGACCGGCGACAGCTGGATGGCAAGGCATTGACGACCCTGAAACTGGTGCGCCGTGAACAGAATCGCCTAGTGCCTACCCATGGGGGGGTTCTGCTGTTCGGCAAAGATCGTGAGCAGTATTTTCCTGACGCCTGGGTGCAGTGCGGGCGTTTCCAGGGCATAGACAAAGTTCACATCTTCGATCAGGTGGAGATTCACGACCATTTGCCGCAGATGGTGGATGCAATTGAATTTTTTCTGAAGAAACATGCCTTCAAAAGCGCCCAGTTCGGCGCGATGCGTCGCGAGGATGTCTGGAGCATCCCACTGACGATCCTGCGCGAGGCCATCGTCAATGCCTTGGTACACAGCGACTATTCGCAGCGCGGTACACCGATCCGTATCGCCTTCTTTGATGACCGTATTGACATCGAGAGCCCCGGCCTGCTGCTGCCAGGCATGACCGTCGAAGACATGAAAAGTGGGGTCTCCCGGATCCGCAACCCGGTGATCGCCCGTGTTTTTCGTGAATTGGGCATGATCGAGCAATGGGGCAGCGGAATCAGGCGGATTTTTGATCAGGCTGCCACCCAGGGCCTGCCAGAGCCGATCATTACAGAAATTGCGACGGGCGTGCGTCTGAGCATCTTTCTATCGCTGACACAAAGCCTAGACGCGACCAAAGGAACTCATGTTTCGGAAGTCTCACCGGACAATGATGATCATTTACGGCTAGAGTCACGGCTAGAGTCACGGCTAGAGTCGAAACTGGCGGCTAGAGTCGTAACGCTTCTGGCCGAACACGAGTCCGGCAAGGCTGGACTGGCCAGGAGCCTGGGCCACAGAACGGTATCGGGGGAGCTGCATAAGCAGATCCGGCGATTAATGGAATTGGGCATGATTGAAATGACACTACCCGACACCCCCACCAGTCGCATGCAACGCTATCGGCTGACCGACCGTGGTCAATCCACCATAGTGGCGTTGTTGAAGAAACCCCAAGATTGACGAACCCCAGCAGAAGTGCCTGCTGTACCAGGACGGTCCGCTGCCCGCCAGGGACACCGACGACTATTGATTTTATTGGGATTTACATGGTGGGCGGTACTGGGTTCGAACCAGTGACCCCTGCCGTGTGAAGGCAGTGCTCTACCACTGAGCTAACCGCCCAATCGGGCTGCCAAGAATTTGCGCAAAGCGCGCAGGATCAGCCGACTGGAAAGACGGCCATTATACATGGTTTTCCAAAACAGCGCTGACAGTCACGCGCCCCTGGGCCGCATTCCACCCCGTCACCCAGCCCAGATCAGCCTGCTGCCCCGTTCACCCCAGCCTGGGACTCGATCTGCCGCCACAGGCAGGCTTTGCCCGCCGCCTTGTCCAGGCCATCCAGGTAGGCTTCGTGGGCCTGCAGCGCCTGGGCATCGACCTGGATGACCGGCAGTCCCGAGGCATCGAACCGCCCTCGCCCTCCGGCTGCGTCGGTACCGGCACGGCCGGGCGCATCATCGGGCGCCTCGTCCAGCAGGGAATCCTGGCCGCGCGTCATGGCCAGCCAGACCTCGCCCAGCAGTTCCGAGTCCAGCAACGCCCCGTGCAAGGTCCGGTGTGCATTGGAAATGCCGAATCGTTCGCACAGCGCATCCAGATTGTTGCGCTTGCCAGGGAACATCTCGCGCGCCACCAGCAGCGAATCCGTGATCTTGGCGCATAGTTCAGTGAACGGAGGCAACTGGGCGCGCTGCAATTCGGCGTTCAAGAACTTCACGTCGAAAGCCGCGTTGTGGATGATGACCTCGGCGTCACGCACGAAATCCACCAGCTGCTGGGCGACCTCCGGAAATCGCGGATGGCCGGACAGAAATTCAGTCGTCAACCCGTGGACTCGCAGCGCTTCGGGATCGCTGTCCCGGTCCGGGTTCAGATACAGGTGCAGATGGCGGTTGGTCACCTGCCGGTTGAGGATCTCGACGCAGGCCAGTTCCACCACCCGGTGGCCCTGATCGGGCTCCAGGCCCGTGGTTTCGGTATCGAGAACAATTTGACGCATGGGAATCCTTGTCGATCCGCCGGGATCGGCCGTGTGCTGATGAGTGCGGCAAAGCCTAAGGCGCGCGCAACCCCTGTGGGTCCTCCACGCCGAGATTGGCCAGGGCATCCGCCCGTTCGTTGCCGGGATCACCGGCGTGACCCTTGACCCACCGCCAGTGTAATTCATGCCCCGCCGCCAATTCGTCCAGCATGCGCCACAGGTCGGCGTTCTTGACCGGTTTTCTGTCGGCCGTGCGCCAGTCACGCCGCTTCCAGTTGGGCAGCCATTCGGTCATGCCCTTTTGCACGTAGGAAGAATCGGTATGCACCGTCACGATGCAACGCCGCTTGAGCGCCCGCAGCGCCTGGATCACCGCCATCAGTTCCATGCGGTTGTTGGTCGTGTCCGGCTCGCCGCCATGCAGGGTTTTTTCGTACGGCCCCTGGCGCAACAAGACGCCCCATCCGCCTGGACCGGGATTGCCCTTGCAGGCGCCATCCGTCCAGGCATCCACTCTGGGTTCAGCCATGGATGTCCTCATTGATTCGATTGGCGGCAGGTGCCACCGCGCCACGGCGCATGCGACGGCGCGGCTGGCGCCACGCAGGTCCGACCAGGCGCATGCCCGACACCCGTTTGACTGCCGCAATCGCGTACACCGCGCCACCGGCCGGCCACCAGCGATCGCCGGCATGTTCCATGAACCGCCAGCGATGCAGCCAGGCCTGGGTCGCGCACAGAGGCACATAACAGCCGAAACGCCCGCGATCCAGTTCAAAGGACAAGAGCTTGAACCAGTCCTTCAGGCGCGCGGGCGAAACCTGGGATGGCACCGGTACCGGCAAGCGCAGATCCAGGCCCGGCAGGGATTCCCGCAACCCCCACAGACTGTAGGGGTTGAAACCCGTCAGCACCACCCGGCCTTCGGGCATCAGGATGCGTTCGACCTCGCGCAGCACCTGGTGCGGGTCCATACACCATTCCAGGGTATGGGGCATGACCACCAGATCGACGCTCTGCGTGTCGAAAGGCAGCTGTTCAGGCTCACAGACCAAGCGACCCGCCCGCGAGCCGAACGGCGCGCTGGGGCTATGCGCCCAGGCCTTGTAGGGTATGCGATTGGCCTGCAGGAGATTCCAGTGCGGCAGCCCAATTTGTATGGCATGATAGCCGAACGCATTGCCGACCATGGCGTCCACCTGGCGCTGCTCCCAGGCGCGCGCGTACCGCCCCACAGGGGTTTCCAGCCATTCGGCCAATTCGATCGGCATTTCGCGCTGCGGTGCCACCCTGATCTCCTTGCCATGCATTCTTCCGCCCGGGCCGTCCTGACGCCCATTCCCGCCCTGTCAGACAATTACATCTGGATGGTACAGAAAAACGGCCATGCACTCGTCGTGGACCCGGGGGAACCCGGCCCCGTCGAAGCCTTGCTGCACGATGGACTGATTCTGGACGCCATCCTGATCACCCATCATCACGGCGACCACGTCGGCGGCGTGCGTGCATTACAACAGCGAACCGGGGCGCGCGTCTACGGGCCGCGCCACGAAAACATCCCGGCCTGCGACGTCCCTCTGGCCGAAGGCGACACAGTGGACTTGCCCGGCATGGGGCTGCAGTTCCGGATCCTGGACATTCCCGGCCATACGGCCGGCCATATCGCCTACACCGGGCCACTGGACCCCGATCGGTCGGCGGTCTTCTGTGGGGACACCCTGTTCGCCGTCGGTTGTGGTCGCCTGTTCGAAGGCACGCCCGCCCAGATGCTCGATTCCCTGGACAAGCTCGCCGGGCTGCCGCCGGACACACTGGTCTGCTGCGCGCACGAATACACGGCATCCAACATCCGTTGGGCCCTGCAGGTTGAACCCGACAACGCTGCCCTGCACGCCCGCGCCCGGGACGTGACGCAACTGCGCGCCCAGAACCTACCCACGGTGCCCTCCTCGATCGGCCTGGAACTGCAAACCAACCCATTTCTACGCACCCGCCAGGCCACAGTACAAGCCGCCTCGGCCCAGTATGCCCAGTCCTCCCTGGACACCCCCCAAGCCGTCTTTGCGGCGCTGCGGCAATGGAAAAATGATTTCAGGTAAGGTCGCAGCCGGACGCCGACATTTCCGGCGTTTTCTCAGGTTTCTTGCACAAACATGTGATTCCTTGGGTAAAATCGGGAAATTCGCGCCTCAAAATCCCCCAATGATCCATCCATGAAAATCCTGCGACTCCTCCTGCCGCTGATCCTGGTGGCGCTGGCCGGTTGTGCCACCCGCCCCCAGTCGGCCGATCAACGCCAGGCCTATGTGGCAGAAGACACGTCTCGCACCGTCGATCTGACGCACCCACCCCGCGATATGTGGGACCGCATCCGGCGGGGTTTCGCCATCCCCAACCTGCGTAACGAACGGGTCGATTACTGGACGGACTACTACGCCTCGCACCCGCAATCCGTGCTGCTCATGAGCCAGCGGGCCGGCAAATACCTGTATTACATCGTGGACGAACTGAACCGGCGCGGCCTGCCCACCGAACTGGCGCTGCTGCCCTTCGTCGAATCCGCCTACAACCCCAATGCCCTGTCGCGGTCCCAGGCCTCCGGCCTGTGGCAATTCATCCCCAGCACCGGGCAACACTACAAACTGCAGCAGGACTGGTGGCGCGACCAGCGGCGCGATCCGGTGGCATCAACCCAGGCCGCGCTGGACTACCTGAGCTATCTGTACGATTTCCAGGGCGACTGGTATCTGGCGCTGGCCTCGTACAACTGGGGCGAAGGCGCCGTGAAGCGCGCCATGGACAAGGCCGCCGACGCTGGCAAGCCCACAGGCTACACCGCCCTGGACATGCCCGACGAAACCCGCAACTACGTGCCCAAGCTGCAAGCAATCAAGAACATCATCGCGCGCCCGGAAAAATTCGGCATCACCCTGCCCAAGGTCAGCAATACCCCGTACTTCACCACCGTACACAAATCGCGCGACATGGACATCGCCGTGGCTGCCGCCCTGGCTGAAATGCCGCTGGAAGACTTCCAGGCGCTGAATCCCTCGTACAATCGGCCCGTCATCCTGGCCGCGCACAAGCCCGCCCTGCATCTGCCACTGGACAAGGTCGGCGTTTTCAATGAAAACCTGGCGTCCTACACGGGCCGCCTGTCATCCTGGCAGGTCATCCACCCGAAAAAAGGCCAGTCGCTGGCCAGCATCGCAAAAACACACGGCATCTCCCTGAACCAGCTGCGCCAGGCCAACAACCTGGGATCACGACAAACCCGTGCAACCACCGCCGCCTTGCTGATCCCGGCTCAGGAAGCCCCTGCAGGCGGCCTCATGCTGGCGTCCTACCAGTCCTCCAACGCGACATCGGCAACCGAACCGACTCGCCCCCCCACCCGGCTGAAAGCCCAGGACCTGAGATCCAAGCCCAGCATCCGCACGCATACGATTCGCCGGGGTGATACGCTGTATTCCCTGGCGCGGCGCTACAACACGTCGGTGGATGCCCTGCGCAAACTCAACAACCTGAAGAACTCTTCCCTGTCCACTGGCCAGCGCCTGCGCGTGCCTGGCACCGAGGTACAGGGATGAGGCAGGACACGGCCTAGTCCCCTGCGGACTATGCCGCGCCTGACGAATCCGAGCCGCATGCAGGCGGCGAGGTGGAGAGATCTTCGCTCCGATTGAACTTTCTAGACTGGAACACATCATGGGCTTTCTGAACGGCAAACGCATTCTGATCACCGGCGTCCTCTCGAATCGATCCATCGCCTACGGCATCGCGCACGCCTGCCGCGCCCAGGGCGCCGAACTGGCCTTCACCTACGTCGGTGAACGTTTCGAGGGGCGTGTGCGCGGCTTTGCCGAGGAACTCGGCAGCAGCATCGTCATCCCCTGCGATGTCGCCGACGACACCCAGATCGAGGCCACCTTCACCCGCCTGCGCGAGCACTGGGACGGCCTGGACGGCCTGGTGCATTCCATCGGCTTTGCCCCGCGGGATGCCCTGGAAGGCGATTTCCTGGACGGCATGACGCGCGAGAATTTCCGCATCGCACACGACATTTCCGCCTACAGTTTCCCCGCCCTGGCCAAGGCCGCGCTGCCGATGCTGGAAGGCCGTAACGGATCGGTCCTGACCCTGACCTACCTGGGCGCGGAAAAGGCCATCCCCAACTACAACATGATGGGCCTGGCCAAGGCGTCCCTGGAAGCCAGCGTGCGCTACCTGGCCCGATCCATGGGCCGCAAGGGCCTGCGCGCCAATGGCATTTCCGCCGGGCCGATCAAGACCCTGGCGGCCAGCGGCATCCGCGACTTTTCCAACATGCTGAAATACGTCGAATCGCAATCGCCGCTGGGCCGCAACGTCACCATCGAGGATGTCGGCAATGCCGCCGCCTTCCTGCTGTCGGATCTGGCCAGCGGCATCACGGGCGAAATCCTGCACGTGGACTGCGGCTTTTCCAATACCGTGCCGGGGATGGACTGATTTCGGTCACGCGCCCGCACCCTGCGCCGTCATCACGACGACCTAGATATGAAAAAACCCTGGATCCCGATGGGATCCAGGGTTTTGTGCAACTGGCGGACAGGGGGGGATTCGAACCCCCGATACGCTATTCACGTATACACGCTTTCCAGGCGTGCGCCTTCAACCACTCGGCCACCTGTCCTGCACGTTTGCGTACCATGACACGCAAACGAAGTCCGCTATTCTAGCATAACGACAACGATCGGCATGGCCCGCTGCAATCAGGCAACGACCAGCCCAGCCACCCCCCCCATGCCGCCGACCATGCGTTCGACATAGCGCGCGATCAGATCGATTTCCAGATTGACCGGCGCGCCCACTTCCAGGTTGCGCAAGGTCGTGACCTGCACGGTGTGCGGAATCAGGTTGATGGAGATTTCCGTGCCTTCTTCCTGGTCATCCACCCGGTTGACCGTCAGGCTGACGCCATTGACCGTGACGGACCCCTTGTAGGCCAGGTATTTGGACAAATGGGCGGGGACGATGATGCGCAGTTCGATCGATTCTCCCACGGCATCAAAGCAGGTCACACGGCCCACGCCATCGACATGGCCGGATACCAAGTGCCCGTCCAGGCTATCGCCCAGACGCAGGGCGTGCTCCAGATTGACCTCGCCAGGCCGATCCAGGCCACAGGTGCGATCCAGGCTTTCGCGCGACACATCGACCTCGAATGCGTCCTCGTGCAGGGCAACGGCCGTCATGCAGGCCCCCTGAATGGCAATCGAATCACCCAGCCGGACCGACGCCAGCGGCAAGCCTCCCGCCTGGATGAGCAAGCGCACACCTGCGTCCTCGCCAGCGCCCAGGGGGCGAACTTCCGTGATGCGGCCTACGGCCGCAACGATCCCAGTAAACATGACGCTACCCTATATTCATCACCGGGCCGCCCCAAGATGCAACGTGCGACCTCGGGGAGCAGCAAGCCGAAGGTGCAGCATGGGGGCCATTGTACAGGCCACAAACCTACAACCCGCAGGCCTGGACCAGCGCGCGCCAGCGCGCCGGGTCGCGCAACCGCAACCGCATGTCCGGGCCCAGTTGCAGGGCGTCCAGAAATTCGTACCGATGGGCTCGGTCCAGGCCCGCAATGGGCGTCGGTAGCGCCGCCAAACCCAGGCCGTCACCCATGATGCTGGGCGCGAGATAGGCCACCCATTCATCGACCAGCCCCGCCTGAACCAGCGCACCATGCAATCGCGCGCCAGCCTCGACGTGGACCTCGTTGATCTCGTGTTCACCCAGCCAGCGCACCAGCGCAGTCAGGGACAGGGCACCGCGATCATCCCCAGGCAGCACGATGACGCGCACATTGCGCGCTGCCAGGCGGGCGGCCTTGCCCGCATCGGGCCGTGCAGTGAACACCCAGACCGGATCGCCATTGATGATCCGCGCCTGTTCGCCCAGTACGAACTGGGTGTCCAGCACGGCGCGGATCGGCTGGCGCGGGGTTTCGACCGCGCGCACGTCCAGCATGGGGTCATCGGCCAGGATCGTGCCGATTCCAGTCAGCACCATGCAGGACCGCGCCCGCCAACGATGCCCGTCATCGCGCGCGGCATCGCCCGTGATCCACTGGGAACGGCCATCCGGCAATGCGGTGCGGCCATCGAGGGACGACGCCGACTTCAAGCGCAGCCACGGCGTGCCGCGCGTCATCCTGGCGCAGAAACCGGGGTTCTGCACCAGGGCATCATCTGCGAACAGGCCGACATCGACCTGAATACCAGCGGCCCGCAGCCGCTCGATCCCGCCACCGGCCACCTTGGGGTTGGGGTCCCGCAAGGCAACCACAACCCGGGCGATGCCGGCTGCGGCCAACGCATCGGCGCAGGGCGGCGTGCGGCCTGTATGGCAGCAGGGTTCCAGCGTGACGTAGGCCGTGGCGCCGCGCACATCCACACCCTGCAGCGCGGCCTCGTGCAAGGCATGGGCTTCGGCATGCCGCCCACCGGCCTGCTGGGTGCTGCCCTCGGCCAGCCAGCGACCGTCGCGCACCAGCACGCAGCCGACACGGGGATTCGGGCTGCTGACGAACAGCGCCTGCTCGGCCACCGCCAGGGCACGCCGCATCCAGCGGTGATCCTCGGTGGAAAACGAAAATTCAGGCCGGGTCATCGGCATCGTCCGCTGCCCGGCGGAATTCATCAATGGCCTGGACGAATTCGCGCAGGTCCTCGAAACTGCGGTAGACCGAGGCAAAGCGCACATAGGCCACAGGATCGAGCTGCCGCAGTTCGGACATGACCAGTTCGCCGACATGGTCGGACGGCACTTCGCGCCGCCCACTGGCCATCAGGCGTTCCTGAATGCGCGCCACGGCTGCGTCCAGCGCCGTGGCGCTGACCGGGCGCTTGCGCAGTGCCAATGCCATGCTGCCCTGCAATTTGGCCGGATCGAAGTCCACCCGTGTCCCGTTGCGCTTGACGATGGCCGGCATCATCAGATCGACCCGCTCGTAGGTCGTGAAGCGGCGGTCGCAGGCCGTGCATCGGCGGCGGCGGCGGATCGTGTCGCCTTCCTCGGAGACCCGGGAATCCACGACCTGCGTATCGGCACAACAGCAGAATGGACACTTCATCTGCGCTGCGGGCGCCCGCAGGCGCCCGTTCCGGTTGGATTAGCGGTAGACCGGCAGGCGCGCGGTCAGTTCATTGACCTGCGCGCGCACGCGGGCGATATTGTCGGCATCGTCCGGATTGTCGAGCACGTCGGCAATCAGGTTGCCGGTGAGTTCGGCTTCGGCTTCCTTGAAACCACGCGTGGTCATGGCCGGCGTGCCCAGGCGGATGCCGCTGGTGACAAAGGGCTTTTCGGGGTCGTTCGGGATGGCGTTCTTGTTGACCGTGATGTGCGCCTGGCCCAGAACGGCCTCGGCGGCCTTGCCGGTGATGCCCTTGGCACGCAAATCCACCAGCATCACATGGCTTTCGGTGCGACCTGACACGATGCGCAAACCGCGCTTGACCAGGGTATCGGCCAGCACGCGGGCATTGGTGGCCACCTGGGCAGCATACGCCTTGAATTCGGGTTGCAGGGCCTCGCCGAAGGCCACGGCCTTGGCGGCGATCACGTGCATCAGCGGCCCCCCCTGGATGCCGGGGAAGATCGCGGAATTGACGGCCTTTTCGAATTCGGCCTTCATCATGATCACGCCGCCACGCGGACCGCGCAGGGATTTGTGCGTGGTCGAGGTGACGAAATCCGCATGCGGCACCGGATTCGGATACACGCCGCCAGCCACCAGGCCCGCGTAATGCGCAATATCCACCATGAACAGGGCGCCGTTGTCGTGCGCGATGCGCGCCATGCGTTCGAAATCGATGTGCAGGGAATAGGCCGAAGCCCCGCCCACGATCAGTTTGGGCTTATGGGTCCGTGCGAGTTCTTCCAGCTTGTCGTAGTCCAGGACCTCGTTGGCGTCCAAGCCGTAGGAATGGAAATCGTAGAGCTTGCCAGAAGCATTGACCGGCGAGCCGTGCGTCAGGTGCCCACCTTCGGCAAGACTCATACCCAGCACGGTATCCCCCGGCTTGAGCACGGCCATGTACACCCCCTGGTTGGCCTGGGAGCCGGAATTCGGCTGCACATTGGCCGCTTCGGCCCCGAAGATGGCCTTGAGCCGGTCGATGGCCAGTTGTTCGACCACGTCCACGTGCTCGCAGCCGCCGTAGTAGCGCTTGCCGGGATAGCCTTCGGCGTACTTGTTGGTCAGCTGCGTGCCCTGGGCCTGCATGACGGCGGGGCTGGCGTAGTTTTCCGAGGCAATCAGCTCGATGTGCTGTTCCTGGCGGATGTTTTCCTGCTGGATGGCGGCCCAGATGTCCGGGTCGACCTGATCGAGGGTGCGGGAACGATCAAACATGGGGTAGTAGTCCTGAATGGCAGAGAGATCGGTGAAATCGGGTCATTCTAGCGCGAACCCCCAACGGACTACAGCGCGTGCAGGCGAGGGTTCAGGGTATAGGTTCCGGTCAGGGACGCCTGGGCCAGCACATGCCCGCGCATGGCTTCCAGGGCCTGCGCGCCGGTGAAGCGGCCGGATACGCCCAGTTCGGACACGTCCAGCGCGTAAACCGTGAAGACATAGCGATGGATGCGCGCGTCGTTCCAGGGCGGGCAGGGACCGTCATAGCCAAAATAGTCGCCATTCATGTCACGGTCGGCAGCAAACCAGCCGGTATAGTCGTTCAGCCCCTGGCGAGTGCCATCCAGGGCCAAGGGGCCGGCCTTGCCGCGTGGAGTGATGCCGTTGGAATAGTCGCCTTCGGCGATGGCGCGCGTGTCGGGCGCCACATCTACCAGAATCCAATGGAAAAAATCGGTACGCGGCAGGTCGGCCGGAACCTCTCGGCCTTCCTGGTTGACGTCGTCGGGTCGCGTCGGCACGTCCGGATCGACGCACAGCACCGCGAACGACCGGGTGCCCTCGGGCACGTCCGTCCAGGACAGCTGGGGATTGCGATTGCCAGCCAGCGCAACGTGGGTCTGCGGATCGATCCGCGCAAAAGCGTTGCGCTCGGGAATGACCCCCTGGTCGGGAAAGGATGCGCTGTGCAGTTTCATGGAGTCCTCCGTAGGTTGGCGCCCGCCGCTCGACGGGCCGCCGGCTCAGGTCAGGGTGACCCGGGCGAACTTGCGCTTGCCGACCTGCATCACATAGGTGCCTGCCGGCAGCTGCAAGGATTTGTCCTCGATGCGGTCGCCGTCGATGCGCACGCCACCCTGCTCGATGTTGCGCTGGGCCTCGGACGCCGAGGCCGCCAGCCCCGATTCACGCAGCACCTTGAGAATGCCCATGGGTGCTGCCCCGGCGGTGACTTCAGGCATGTCGTCCGGGATCGCGCCATCGCGAAACCGTGCATTGAACTGTTCCAGTGCGCGTTCGCCGGCTCCGGCGCCATGAAATCGGTCGACGATCTCGCGGGCCAGTTGCACCTTGGCATCCCGCGGGTTGCGGCCTGAGGCGATTTCTGCCTGCAGTGCACCGATGTCTTCCAGTGAACGAAAGGACAGCAGTTCGAAATAACGCCACATCAGGGTATCGGAAATCGACATCAGTTTGCCGAACATGGAATCTGGCGGTTCAGTGATGCCGATATAGTTGCCCTTGGACTTGGACATCTTTTCGACCCCATCGGTGCCTTCGAGCAGCGGCATCGTCAGGACACACTGGGGTTCCTGGCCGTATTCCTTTTGCAGTTCGCGCCCCACCAGCAGATTGAATTTCTGGTCGGTACCGCCGAGTTCGAGATCGGCCTTCAGGGCCACCGAGTCATAGCCTTGCAGCAACGGATACAGGAATTCGTGCACGGAAATCGGCACCCCACCCTTGAAGCGGCGGGTGAAATCGTCGCGCTCCATCATGCGCGCCACGGTATAGCGCGAGGCCAACTGGATCAGACCGCGCGCGCCCAATGAATCGCACCATTCGGAGTTATAGCGGATCTCGGTGCGGTCGGGGTCCAGCACCAGGCTCGCCTGTGCATAGTAGGTCTTGGCGTTTTCGCGGATCTGTTCCGGCGTCAGCGGCGGGCGAGTGGCATTGCGGCCGCTGGGATCGCCAATTTGCGCCGTGAAATCACCGATCAGGAAGATCACGGTATGGCCGAGATCCTGCAGCTGGCGCATCTTGTTGAGCACCACCGTGTGTCCCAGATGAATGTCAGGCGCAGTGGGGTCCAGCCCGAGCTTGATGCGCAAAGGAGTACCGGTGGCGCGGCTGCGCGCCAGCTTGGCGGCAAGTTCGGTGGCGACGAGCAATTCGTCGCAACCCCGCCGGGCCACGTTCAGATCTTCGGTGATCCGGGGGTCGGCAGGATCGGGAAGGGACGACATGATATACGCTTTTATTAGAAAGAGAGCCAGAAAAAATGAAAAACCGCTCGAAAAAACGGCAAGTATGCGCTAGCATAACGTGCCATCGCAGCTTCTGCACAACACATTCGACGCCACTCCGGGCGGCGGGGGTTTCATGTTAGCAGACCCCCCCTGTCCAGGACAGGTGCAGCCCGACCCCACCACACCGATTTCGCCCATGATCCCCGAGGCCCATCGGCAGCAACGCCGCCGACACATCACTCGCAGTCTATTGTTCGCCGCCGGCGGCCTGTTCCTGACCGCAGCCGCATTGGCCGTCGTCCAACCCGCCCCCCCACCGGAACCCGTCTTCCAGGCTCGCCAGACCCTTGACCTGCCGCCCCTGACAGCCGGTGCGGCTCAGGACACCGCACCTTACATCGCTTCGACCCGCATCCGGCGCGGCGACACAGTCGCCGACCTGCTGAACCGCCTGGGGGTCAACGAAAACGGCCTGCTTGCTTTCCTGACGCACGACGAACGCGCGCGCTCGATCTATAAACTCTATCCGGGCCGCACGGTGCAGGCCGCCCTGGACAGTCAGGGCCGGATGGTCTGGCTGCGCTACGCCCACACGCCCGGCACTGCCGTGAAATCCGGGGTCAATTCCGCCTGGCTCGAAGTCCGACCCGCCGACAATGGTTTTACCGCCCAGGAACGCACCACGGCTGCCGCGCTTGAAACCCGCATCGCCGAAGGCGAGATCTCCAGTTCCCTGTTCGGCGCTGCCGACCAGGCGCGCATCCCGGATGCCATCACCCTGGAAATGGTCGATATCCTGGGCAGCCGGATCGACTTCCTGAAGGACCTGCGCAAAGGCGACCGCTTCCGCATCGTCTATGACGCCTACATGCACGACGGCGAAGAAGTCGGCACCGGTCATATCCGTGCCCTGGAATTCATCAACCGCGGCAAGACCTACAGTGCCGTCTGGTTCCAGAACGGCAAGGAACCCGGCGGTTATTACGATTTCTCCGGCGCCAGCCTGAAAGGCGCCTTCCTGCGCACCGCGATCAAATTCACCCGCATCAGTTCGGGTTTCGGCATGCGCATGCACCCGGTCCACAAAAAATGGGTCGGCCACAAGGGCGTGGACTACGCCGCACCCACCGGCACACCGATTCACGCGACCGCCGACGGCACCGTGGAATTCATCGGCTGGCAGAACGGCTACGGCAACGTCATCATCCTGAAAAACTTCGGCAAATATTCCACGCTGTATGCCCACCAGAGCCGCTTTGCCAAGGGCCTGAAAAAAGGCGACCGCGTCCAGCAGGGCCAGTTGATCGGCTACGTAGGATCGACCGGCTGGGCAACCGGCCCGCACCTGCACTACGAATTCCGCATCGACAAGCGTCCGGTCGATCCGCTGTCGGTGGATCTGCCAGTGGCCCGCACGCTGGACGCCGCTGACCGCAAGGCATTCCAGACGGTTGTGGCACGCTACCAGCCGCAGATCCAGCTGATGGCACGCCTGCAGGACAGCCGCATCCAGATCGCCCAGCAATAGTCACCGCATGGCACCCCACCGGGCGACCGAACCCTACATCGGCCTGATGTCGGGCACCAGCACGGATGGCGTGGACGGTGTGCTCGCCGATCTGGCCGGCGGTTCGATCCGCCTGCTGGCCCGTGCCAGCCGGGCCTTGCCCGACGAACTGCGCCGCGAACTGCTGGCCCTGAACACCCCCGGCCCCGACGAACTTGCCCGTGCGGCCAATGCAGCCAATGCGCTGACGGACTGCTACGCAGACGTCGTCCACGATCTGCTGGCCTGCGCCAAGCTGCCGGCATCCGCTGTGCGCGCCATCGGCGCCCATGGCCAGACCGTGCGCCATGCGCCCGAATCGGGCTATACCCTGCAGATCAACGCGCCGGCACGGCTGGCGGAACGCACAGGCATCGCCGTCGTCGCCGATTTTCGCAGCCGCGACGTGGCGGCCGGAGGCCAGGGCGCCCCACTGGTGCCGGCCTTTCACGCAGCCTGTTTTGGCTGCGGCACGGGCCGAGCCGTCCTGAACCTGGGCGGCATCGCCAACCTGACCGTGCTGGATGATCCTGTGCGCGGATTCGATACCGGGCCGGCCAATATGCTGATGGACGCCTGGATCCAGCGCCACCAGGGCCTGGCCTATGATCGGGACGGGGCCTGGGCAGCACAAGGCAGCTGCCATGATGCGCTGCTGACGGCACTGCTGAACGAACCCTGGTTCGCCATGTCGCCGCCCAAATCCACGGGCCGCGATCTGTTCAGCCTGGCCTGGCTGGACGACCGGATCAACCGCCTGCCCTGCAGCAAGCCACTGCCAGCGGTCGATGTCCAGGCCACCCTGCTGCGCCTGTCAGTGGACACGATCGCATCAGCCGTGCGCCAACACGCCCCCGGCGCACAGGAAATCCTGGCATGCGGCGGCGGTGTGCGAAACCCGGTTTTCATGAACGCTCTGGCACGGGCACTGCCCTGCCGCCTGAGCTCCACGGACGCCTGCGGCGTGCCTGCCCAGGACGTCGAAGCGCTGGCGTTCGCCTGGCTGGCGCAGGCGCACCTGCAAGGCCATGCCGCCTGCCTGCCCGCCGTCACGGGCGCACGTCACGCGACCATCGCCGGCTGCCTGTATCCCGCATGAATCACCTTTGCGGCCATTCTGATGGGATGCAAGGCAAGGCGCGAACCGCAGCGATCGCCGTCGCGATCGCGCGGATGGGCAACGCCGCAGACCGCCCGAATCCACAGAGGCGGGCGGCGCGGGGACCGGTGCAGAGGTTCCCTGGCGTTCAGGGCGAAAACGAAGAACCGCAGCCGCAGGTGGTATTGGCATTGGGGTTGCGGATGACGAACTGCGAGCCTTCCAGATCGTCCTTGTAGTCGATTTCGGAGCCCACCAGATACTGGAAGCTCATGGGGTCCACCAACAACTGGACGCCATCGCGTTCGATGGTGGTGTCGTCCTCGGCCACGTCCTCGTCGAAAGTGAAGCCGTACTGGAATCCCGAGCAGCCGCCCCCCTGGACGAAAACCCGCAGTTTCAGGTCGGGATTGTTTTCCTCGATCAACAGTTCGCGGACCTTGGCGACAGCGGCATCGGTGAAGATCAAGGGGCTGGGCGGAACGTCGAGATCCGTGTGTTCGATGATGCTCAAGGCAAGACTCCTGCGCGGTCGGGAACCGCGCGATTCAGATCGGCATCCTGGGAAGCCCGGACCATATCGCCCTCGAGGATTTCGAGGCGGACCGATTGGATCGACAGACCAGGCACCCTGTGCAACATGCCCGTGCTGCGCTGGAATTGGTCAAAGACCAGTGCCAACGGATCCGCCCCCGAAGCGGATGCGGCAGTCTCGCTGGCGGCTGGAACCACCGGCGAATTAAGTTCGATTTTAACGGCTTTGCCCTGCGAACGGCCATTGGCCACGAACCGCATGCGGCCTTTGAAGGGTTCGGCCTGGGGTGCAGCGTTGCGTGTCAGCAGCACCCGGTAGCGCAGGAATTCACCATCGGCCTGGATGTCGAAGGCCCGCACCGCCACAGTACCCGCTGGTCCAGGTGGAATCAGCTGCTCATAAAAGGCCAACTGGTCTCGGGTGCGGCCCAGTTCCTGTTGCAGTTCGGTGTTCCTGTCCTGGAGCACCCGCTGGGTGCCTGCCTGGACTGCAGCCTCGCTGCGCAAGGCTGCCAGGTCGGCCTGGGCGCGCATCAATTCGGCCTGCAGGGATTCGGCCTGGGACTTCCAGGCCTGGATTGTCTCGCGGTCCCCCGCATGCATGCCGAAATGCATGGCCAGCGCCCCGATGGCGAATACCACCAGCAGCAGCACCAGCCGGGACAGGCTGCGCACCAGCCAGGTGCTGAAGCCGCCACCGCGCGTCACAGAGGATTGCGCCATGCCGGTTCCTTGTCAGGGCAGCACCGCCACATGCCGCAAGCCCGTGGTTTCCGGCAGGCCGAACATCAGATTCATGTTCTGCACGGCCTGGCCTGCGGCGCCCTTGACGAGGTTGTCCTGGACCACCAGCACCACCAGCGTATCCCCGCCGGCAGGCCGATGCACGGCGATACGCAGCATGTTCGAGGCGCGCACAGAGCGTGTCTGCGGCAGGCTGCCCGCCGGCATGACATCGACGAACGGCTCGTCGGCGTAACGCCGTTCGTACAGTGCCTGGAAATCCGTGTCCAGGGCATCAGGCAGGATGCGCAGATACAGGGTGGAGAACATGCCCCGGATCATGGGCACCAGATGGGGCACGAAAGTCAGGCCCACCGGCACGCCCGCGATGCGGGCGAGGCATTCGGAGATTTCCGGGTGATGACGGTGTCCGGCCACACCATAGGCGGCAAAATTGTCGGCCGCTTCGGAAAACAGGGAACCGACCTGAGTCTTGCGGCCCGCCCCCGACACCCCGGACTTGGAATCGGCAATGACGTGCGCCGTATCGATCAGCGGCCGACCCGCCTGCAGCACGGGGGCGAGCCCCAGCAATACCGTAGTCGGGTAGCAGCCGGGATTGCCGACGACCCGGGCCTGGCGGATGCGGTCACGGTCCAGTTCCGGCAGGCCATAGACGGCTTCTTTGAGCACGTCGGGACTGCTGTGCGGCATCTTGTACCACTGCTGAAAGGTATCCACGTCCTGCAGGCGAAAATCGGCGGCCAGGTCGATCACCCGCACATCATGGTCCAACAGGCTGCGCGCCTGTTCCATGGCCACGCCATGGGGCGTGGCAAAGAACACCACATCGCACTGATCGAGCGCGGCCTCGTCGGGAGACTGGAAACACAAATCCACATGGCCGCGCAGATTGGGGAACATGTCGGCCACCGGCATCCCGGATTCCTTGCGGGACGTGATGGCGTGCAGCTGGACATTAGGATGCTGTGACAGCAGGCGCAGCAATTCCACGCCCGTATAGCCAGTACCGCCGACGATGCCGGCCTTGATGGGGGTGGAGGTGTTCGTGCTCATGCAAGGTGTCCTGTCTGTAAGAATGGCGGCCCCGCCCCGATTGCCGGAACGGGCCACGCCCATGTTCATGGTTCAGATTATGGCACGTGCGCGATGCGGCGGGATTCGATGTCGCGCCCAAGCAAAAACGCCGCCCCGGAACCGGAGCGGCGTGGCTGTCTGGGCCAGGCACCCAAGGCACCCGGACACACACATCAGCGCTTGCTGAACTGCTTGCGCCGACGGGCCTTGTGGAAGCCGACTTTCTTGCGTTCGACTTCGCGGGCGTCGCGGGTCACCAGACCCGCCTGCTTGAGCGGCGATTTCAGCGTTTCGTCGTAGTCGATCAGAGCACGCGTGATGCCATGACGCACGGCCCCGGCCTGACCGGATTCACCGCCGCCATGGACGTTGACGTGAAAGTCGAACGATTCCAGGTGGTTGGTGACTTCCAGCGGCTGGCGCACGACCATGCGGCCGGTCTCGCGCGCAAAATATTCATCGACGGGGCGGCCGTTGACGACGATCTTGCCCGTGCCTTTTTTCAGGAACACACGCGCCACAGACGTCTTGCGGCGGCCAGTGCCGTAATTCCAGTTACCGATCATGATGGCCTATCCTCAGAAGTCCAGGGGTTGCGGCTGCTGCGCGGCATGCGGGTGTTCGGCACCGGCATAGACCTTCAGCTTTTTCGCCATGGCGTAGCCCAGGGGGCCCTTGGGCAGCATGCCCTTGACGGCCTTCTGCAAGGCGCGGCCGGGAAAACGCTGCTGCATTTTCTGGAAGTTGGTTTCCGTGATCCCGCCCGGATAGGTGGAGTGACGGTAGTAGCGCTTGTCCTGCGCCTTGGCGCCCGTGACAACGATTTCTGCCGCGTTGATGACGACGATGTAATCGCCCGTGTCCACGTGCGGCGTGAATTCCGGTTTGTGCTTGCCACGCAGGCGGCGTGCGACTTCGCTGGCCACACGCCCCAGGACCTTGCCCTTGGCATCGATCACAAACCAGTCACGCTTGACTTCATGCGGCTTGGCCACAAAGGTCTTCATGATGGTGTTCCTGATGAAAATGAATGAAAGGATTTTCGTCTGCCTTCGCCAGGGCTTTATGAAAAGGCCAGCAAAGCCGGCCTGTAAACCCGTACAAAGACATGAACCAAAACGAAAATCCCACCATTGTACCTGTCTGTCAAAGGATAGACAAATCCCTAGCCAGCCCGCGGCACAAGCATACCTGCAACGGCTTTGGGGACGCCGCGCAGGGCGCCCCCAAAGCCATCAAGCAGCCGGCATTATTTCTTCCGGGCCAGGGCAGCGCCCAGGTAGTTGTCGAACGAACCTTCGGCCACCCGGAACCAGGGCACGATGTTGTCGCGGAAGGCCATGTAGTTGTCGAAGATTTTCTTGAAGCCCGGATCCTTGTCGCAGAATTCCTTGTAGACCTGGCTGGAAGCATCGAAGCAGGCATCCATGACTTCTCGCGGGAAGCTTTTAAGGACGGCGCCCCCGGCGATCAGGCGGCGCAGGGCTTCGGGATTGTGAGCGTCATAGTCCTGGACCATCTTGGTGCCTGCGGCACGCGACGCCACGTCGATGACGCGCTGGTAGGCCTTGGGCAGTTCGGCATAGGCCTTGTCGTTGACGTACAGCGACACCTGGGCGGAGCCTTCCCACCAGCCCGGGTAGTAATAGTATTTGGCGACCTTCTGGAAACCCAGTTTTTCATCATCCACAGGACCGACGAATTCCACGGCATCCAGCGCGCCCTTTTCCAGGGACGGGTAGATGTCGCCAGGGGGGATCTGCTGGGGAATCACGCCCAGGCGCGACAGGACTTCGCCGGCAAAGCCGGCCGTGCGCATCTTCAGACCCTTCAGATCATCGACCGTCTTGATTTCCTTGCGGTACCAGCCCCCCATCTGCGTCCCGGTATTGCCCAGGGGGAAATTGACGATGCCGCGAGAGGCAAACAGTTCGCGCAGCAGCTTCAGACCATCGCCTTCGTACATCCAGGCGTTCATCTGGCGCACGTTCAGGCCAAACGGCACCGCCGTGTCGAAGCAGAACGCGGGGTCCTTGCCATAGTAGTAGTAGGACGCCGTCTGGCCGCATTCCACGGTGCGATTGCCGACGGCATCCATCACGCCATAGCCCGGCACCAGTTCGCCCGCCGGATACAGGCGAATATTGAAATTGCCGTCGGTGATCTCTTTGACCATGTCGCAGAACATCTGCGCCGTCGAAAACAGCGGCGGCAGCGAAGGCCCATAGGTCGAGGTCATCTTCCAGTTGATCTGGGGATTCGATTGGGCGATGGCCGGAGCGGCTACGGTTGCCGTGCCCGCCACCGCGCCCAGACCCGCCTTTTTCAGAAATGCGCGACGCTGCATGATGAAGGATCTCCTGTGTTGGAATGATGGGTGTGCGTTGCTGCCAAGTCTTTTGATATTACACTGCGCGCCCCCGTGCTGCACGCCGCAGCGCACGAGGAACCGCGCGGGCTACAGCCCAGCGATCGCCATGCCGTCGATCAGCACCGAACCACTGGACTTGGCCCCTCGGCCGTAGACATCCGCCCCTACGGCAGCGATGCTACGGAACATGTCGGCCAGGTTGCCGGCAATCGTGATTTCCTGGACGGGATGACGGATGACCCCATCCTGCACCCAGTAGCCAAAGGCACCGCGAGAATAATCGCCCGTGACGTAATTCACCCCCTGGCCGATCAATTCTGTGACCAGCAAGCCGGTGCCCATCCGGCGCAGCAGGGCAGGCAGGTCATCGTCCGGCCGGGTCAGGCGTGATCGCAGGCTGAGATTGTGCGACCCACCCGCATTGCCGGTGGTTTCCATGCCGAGCTTGCGGGCAGTGTAGCTGGACAGGAAATACCCCGTGAGCACACCCTGGTCCACCACCCGCCGGGCCTGGGGGCGGACCCCTTCGGCATCAAAAGGCGAACTGCCCTGCGCGCCCGGAATGTAGGGATTCTCGACCACGTCCAGATGGTCGGCCAGGACGGATTTCCCCACGGCGTCCAGCAGGAAACTGGCCTTGCGGTACAGCGCGCCACCACTGGCGGCCTGGACCAGCGCGCCCAGCAAGCCCACCGCCAGGGGCGCCTCGAACAGCACCGGATAGCGGCCTGTCTTGACCGGGCGAGCCCCCAGGCGCGACAGGGCGCGTTCGGCGGCATAACGGCCGACCTTGGCTGGCGCTGCCAGGTCATCCGCCCGACGTGCGGACGTATACCAATAGTCCCGCTGCATGCCGTCACCCTGTCCGGCGATGGGCGCCACCGACAGGCTGTGGCGCGAATAGGGGTAGCCCCCCAGGAAACCGCGCGAATTGCCCAGGACAAAATGGCCCTCCATGGTATCCAGGGAAGCGCCTTCGGAATTGGTGATCTGCCGGCTGGTCGCCAGCGCGGCGCTTTCGGCCTGGATCGCCAGGCGGGCTGCGCCCGCCGCATCGATCGCCCAGGGATGATGCAGATCCAGATCCGGGTAATGCACGGCGAAACGTCCGGGATCCGGCAGGCCAGCCGCAGGATCCTCGGCCGTATAGCGGGCGATGTGCCAGGCCGCATCCACCGTGCGGCGCAGGGCCTCGGGGGAAAAATCGGAGGTCGAGGCCGAGCCCCGGCGTTGGCCGGCAAACACCATCACGGCCATGGACCGGTCGCGGGTCTGTTCGATGGTTTCGATGGCGCGGCGGCGCACAGAAACGGACAGCCCCCGGCTTTCGGAGATTTCCACGGCAGCGTCCGTAGCGCCGGCCTTGCGGGCATGGCGCAGCGCATCGCTGACCAGTTCCCGGAACTGGTCCTGCTGGACGGGAATATCGAGGAAATCATCGGTTTGTTGATTCATGCGTCGGGTCACTCGGGATGGGCGTCGGAAAGGGACGGTTATCATAGACAATCCTGGATCATTTTATGCTCGAACCCATGGACGACACCCCTCTGTCCTCTTTGTCGGACGATCCGCCCGAACACCAGCGGCCCAGCAAATCCCAGGTCAAGCGCGATATGCACGCCCTGCTGGACCTGGGCCGCGAACTGATCGCGCTGCCCCCCGCCAAACTGGCCCGCTTGCCACTGGACGAACCGCTGCGCGAAGCCATCGCCCTGGCTCAGCGCATCCACAGCCACGAGGGCCGGCGCCGCCAGGTGCACTATGTCGGCAAGCTGATGCGCCAGGCGGATGCCTCGGCCTTGCGCGCCCAGCTCGATGCATGGGCCAGCGGTTCGCGCGCGGAAACCCGCGCGATGCATCGGCTGGAAGCACTGCGTGACCGCCTGATCGACAGTGACGAAGCCCTGACGCAATTACTGGCACAATTCCCCGGCCTGGACATCCAGTCCCTGCGCGCCCAGATCCGTGCCGCCCGCAAAGAAGCCCGGGACAACGCCGCCCTGCCCCAGGGCCGCGAACCGGCGCGCAAGCATTTCCGCGCCCTGTTCCAGACCCTGAAGACCCTGAATTTCGAGGACGAGACATCCCGATGACTGCAGCACTGGAAACCATCGAACACACGACCGGCCCCGAGCCTACGCACAGCGTGATCTGGTTGCATGGCCTGGGTGCCGACGGCCATGACTTCGAGCCCATCGTGCCCGAACTGCGCCACCCCGGCCTGCCGACACTGCGCTTTGTATTCCCGCACGCACCCGTGCGGCCGGTGACCCTGAACCAGGGCATGCCGATGCGTGCCTGGTACGACCTGTATGGATTGGACCGTGACGCACGCGAGGACATCGACGGCCTGCGCGCCGCACGTCATGCGATCACCGAACTGATCGAACAGGAGAACCGGCGCGGCATCCCGGCCGAACGCATCGTGCTGGCGGGTTTTTCGCAGGGCTGCGCCACCGCCCTGTACACCGGACTGCGACACCCGGAACGCCTGGCCGGCCTGATCGGCCTGTCGGGCTACCTGCCGTTGCGCAACACCCTGGCGGCCGAACGCCACCCCGCCAACGCCGACACCCCGGTTTTCATGGCACATGGCACGATGGACATGGTGGTGCCCATGGCCTATGCCGAGACCAGCCGGGACACGATGGTCGCGCAAGGACAGCCGGTGCAATGGCACACATATCCGATGCCGCACGGCCTGCACCCGCAGGAACTGAACGACATCCGTGCATTCCTGATGCAGGTGACAGGCGCCTGACAGGCCGGTCGGATGAACCAGGCGCCTGACAGTCCGCAGTGGACTCTGTCATAACCAACATCCACCTCCCGGCCTGCAGGCCGGTCGGATGAACCAGGCGCCTGACAGTCCGCAGTGGACTGTCAGGCGTCCAGGTTCATCCACAGCCGTCGCATGCTGGGGTCGGAGTTGTCGGGGTCGTTGCGCATGCCCAAGGATGTCATCAGGCCCAGCATGGGGCGATTGGTCGCCAGCACGATGCCTTCGATATAGTTCAGGCTCTGGCGGCGGGCGACGCCGATCAGGCTGCGCATCAACGCCGCGCCGACACCGCGCCGCTGCCAGTCATCGGCGATCACCAATGCATATTCGGCCCCCTGGCCGTCGGCATTGCGCAGGTAATGCGCGAATCCCACGATCCGCTCGCGCAGCAGCCCACGGTTTTCCGGATTGGGTACCTGGGCCGTCGCCACCAGCGCGACCTCGCGGTCGTAGTCGATACGGGTGTAGCGCGCCAGCATGCGAGGTGTCAGTTCACGCAGCATCGACACGAAACGCATGTAGCGCGATTCATCCGACAGCCCTCGGATGAATTCCTGCAACAACACCGCGTCCTCGGGCCGGATGGGGCGCAACAGCCATTCCTGGCCGTCTTTGCGCACCATCGGCTGAACCAGGCGGCGCGGATACGGATGAATTGCCATATGGCGGTAGGCGCGGTTCTCGGGGCGCTCACCGTCATAGTTCGGATCAAGGCTGACCTGGATGCCACCCGCATACAGACAGGTGTCATCCCACCAGAGCGGGTCGATCGACAGGGTGCGGATGCCGGGCAGTTCGCTGATGATCTCGGAGACCCGCTCCAGCGCTTCGCGCAGCTGTTCGAACGCAGCCGGGCTGAGATCGCGTTCGAGCACACGTGACCAGAACTTGCCCCGCTGGACCAACTGCCGCGCCAGATAGCCGTTCAGCGGCGGCAGTTCGATTTCCCGGTGCGGGGACGCCAGCCGGGCGGCATCCCCCCCCGGGCCAAATTGCATGTAGGGTCCGAACCGCGCATCCTGCCGTATGTGAATGGCCATGGGCACATGCTCGCGCGCGGCTTCAGGCACGGGCATGTCGTCTGGATGGATCGGCACATGAAAGCAATCCAGCAGCCAGCGGCAGCTGGCAGGGTCCAGTTCGGAACGCCCCGACATGATGGCATCGTTGAGCAGTGTGCGGGCCTCGTCCAGCCGCGGCGGCCGGCTGAGCATTTCCGGCGGCAGCGTCTGCTGCGACAGGGTCTGGTTGTACTGATAGGATGCCAGGATGCCGAACGCGTTGGCAGCCGATTCCGGCGTGCGAAAGGCCGGCAGCCCCACCGAATCCAGGCGGTGGCGCTGGTGGCGCATCGATGCGTCCCCCAGGAAGCAGGACATGATGGGTTTGGGCGAGGCCTCGGAAAACCTGGCCAAGGCCTCGGCGGCGCCATCCATGTCCGACAGGGCATCCGGCGCGATCAGCACCAGTACGCCGTCCACGTTGGTATCGCTCACCAGCAGGCCCAGGGCCTGCTGCAGCCGGTCGGGGCTCAAGGGCGCATGGCTGATCACGGGGTTGTCCAGCGCTGCCCCTGGTTCCAGGAGCGCTGCCAGGTCACGCCGCGTCTGCGTGGACAAATCGGCCCGCGATACCGGACCGCTGACACCGATCACGTCCAGCGCCAGATGCGCGGCGCCATAGCCATTGGAGAACAGCGCAATGCGGCGTCCCCGCTGGCGTTTGGCGTGAACCAGGACCTTCAGCGCCGAAAACAGCTGCACGAAAAACTGGATCCGGACCGCACCGGTACGCCGCACCAGCGCGTCGAACACGGCGTCAGCCGCCGGGTTGCTGTCCGAATGACCGGCCTTCAGCAGGATGACCGGCTTGACACTGGCTGCGGCCATCAGCGCGCTGGTGAAACGGCGCGAGGAATCGACTTCTTCCAGGTACAGCACAATGCTGTCCGTGCGCGGGTCCATCGACAGGTATTCGAGCACATCGGCCACCGTGACACCATCCGATTCACCCGCCGACACCACGGCAGAAAACCCAAGCTGGATGTCGCCCGCCCAGTCCAGCACGGCGGCCGCCACCATGCGCGACTGCGCGACCAGGGCGACCCGGCCCACGGGTGCGCCGTTCGGGTCCAGCCCCAGGTTCAGTCCCAGGTGCGGCCGCTGGATGCCCAAGGCACCAGGCCCCAGCACCAGGCAATCATTCATCCGCCCCCAGGACTGGCAATAGGCGCGGGTCTCGATGGGGTCGGCCGCTGGCGTGGGATGCGGCAGCAGCACCAGGACGCGAGGCCGGTGCGTCTTGAGCGCCCCCAGTGCGCTCGGCAACTGCGCTGGGTCCAGGCACAGCAGGGCCATGTCCAGACGCTGGCTGTCTTCCAGGAAATCCAGTCGCTGGGGCATCTGCCACCGACCGTCTTCTCGGATGCGCACGTCGGCAATTCTGTTCTTGAGCAATGCGGGCGGCGTGCGCACCACGGGCAGTTCACGAGAGCTCAGGATCAGCAGGGAACGCGGCTCGAACAGGGCCGCCAGACGGTGGCGCAACATGTGAGAGGCTCCGGACGCCCTTGATCGGGCTGTCCCTTAAAATAACGTATCGACATCCCGATTCTACAGGGGTTTCCCATCTTTTTTGTTGCATCGCAACAATTCCATTCGATCTCTTGCCATGACTGACCATTCATCGCGCCCGGTACGCACGCGCTTCGCCCCGTCCCCTACCGGCTACCTGCACCTGGGCGGCGCGCGCACTGCTCTGTTTTCCTGGGCCTTCGCCCGCCATTTCGGCGGGACGTTCGTGCTGCGCATCGAGGACACGGACCTGGAACGCTCCACGCCCGAAGCCGTGCAGGCGATTCTGGACGGCATGCAATGGCTGGATCTGACGCCCGACGAGGGTCCGTTCTACCAGATGCAGCGCATGGATCGCTATCGCGCCGTCATCGCCGACATGCTGGCCCAAGGCACCGCGTATTACTGCTACAGCACGCCGGCAGAGGTCGAGGCCATGCGCGAACGCGCCCGCGCCATCGGTGCCAAACCGCGCTACGACGGCACCTGGCGTCCCGAACCCGGCAAGACCCTGCCGCCGATCCCGGCCGGCGCCAAGCCCGTCGTGCGCTTCCGCAGTCCACAAGACGGCGTCACCGCCTGGGACGACCTGGTCAAGGGCCCCATCAGCTTCGACAACAGCGAACTCGACGACCTGGTGATCGCCCGGCCCGATGGCACCCCCACCTACAACTTCTGCGTGGTCGTGGACGACTGGGACATGCGCATCACCCACGTCATCCGGGGCGATGATCACGTCAACAACACTCCACGCCAGATCAATATCCTGCGCGCCCTGGGCGGCGAACTGCCGCGCTACGGCCACGTGCCGATGATCCTGGGGCCCGACGGCGAAAAACTGTCCAAGCGGCACGGCGCCGTCAGCGTCATGGAATACGACCGCATGGGCTACCTGCCCGAAGCCATGGTCAACTACCTCGCCCGCCTGGGCTGGAGCCACGGCAACGACGAACTCTTCACTCGCGAGCAGTTCGTGCAATGGTTCGATCCGCGCAACCTCAGCCGCTCGGCGGCCCAATGGGATCCGAAAAAACTGAACTGGGTCAATGCCCACGCGCTGCGCGCGCTCGATCCGGCCGACCTGGCCGACCGTGTCGCACCGCGCATCACCCGCCGGGGCGGCAATCCGGCCGCAACCGACCTGCCGGCCATCATGGCGTTGCTGCGCGACCGCAGCGAAACGCTGGAAGATCTGGCCGAAGGCGCCATGCTGTTCTGTGGCCCCTACACGCCAGCCGCCGAGGCACTGCGCACCGAGGTCCTGGATGACGCTGCGCGCACCCTGCTGGACGATTTCCTGCAACGCGCCAATGCCTTGTCCAACTGGACGGAACCGGAACTCGATGGCCTGCTCAAAGCCGTCCTGCAGGATCACGGGGTCAAGATGCCCAAGCTGGCGATCCCCTTGCGAGTGGCCGTCACCGGCCGCAAACAGACACCATCCATCACGGCCGTGCTGGCCCTGCTGGGCCGTGAAACGGTCCTGCAGCGCCTGGCGGCCAGCCTGGGCCAGCCCTGATTTTCAGAATGGCAGGCGGTAGCCCGGCGACATGCGCCGCGCTTTGACGGCACCGGCCGAGCCGTTCAGATGCAGTTCTGTCGCATTGACCCGATCGACGCGATACCGGTTGGTATAGATCGGGTCATCCAGGTTCACGGGCGAACCATTCGATTCCAGCGTGCGCAAGACCAGGGTCTGCCCCTCGTGCGACCAGCAGCCCGACTCATACAGGCCCTGGGACGGCGTACGCGGACGTTTGACCTGCTCGACGTAATTCATGGTGCCATCCGGGTTCAGCGTGTAGAGCGTGCGCAGCGCGCCCGCGACACCCTTTTGCGAGCTGACCGACAGCCAGTTGCCGACCAGCGGGTCACCTGCCGCAGCCACCGTGCAGGACGGCCGGGCAGCGGTCGCCGGCGCAGGTGCTGGCTTGATCGGCGCGCAAGCGGCCAGGGCACCCAGGACGACCACGCACGCAGCCCGGACATGAAGACGAATGCGATCCATTGCTTGATTTCCATCCATGACCAATGTCATTCAATACCCGGGATCGGCGCGGGGACGCAGCAGAGCGGCGAAGCGTGCCGGCTTACAGTTTTCCGGTGCGCACGCATCCTGCGGGCAAGTCACCATTCTACCGGCATGAGCCATTCACTACTCGTTACGCTGCATCTGTTTGCCGCCATGCGGTTCGTGGGCACTGTGTTCTTGCAGTGGTGACGACCGCCACACCGAATCAACGCGACTTTTTCGAGACAGGCGCACCCGAATATCGATCGCATCAACACGCAACCGGGAATAATGCTTGGAACGCGACAGGGCTTACGCTAGACTTGAAGCCGTGCAATATTCATGATATTGCGCGCCTGCGCCATTTGAGATGAGCCGCACACCCCGTGGGGGTCATATCAAATGGGTGGACACTCTCTTCGATCCCAAGGAGCATGACGATGGCAACCGCCAAAAAGGCAGCAACCGCCAAGAAAACCGCAGCCCCGAAGTCCGCATCCAAACCGGCAGCCAAGAAGTCCGCCCCGGCCGCCAAAAAAGCCTCTCCCACACCCAAGAAAGCCGCACCGGTGAAAGCCGCTGCGAAAAAAGCCGTCGCCAAAAAGGCCGCGCCGGTGAAAGCCGCCGCGAAAAAGACCGTCGCCAAAAAGGCCGCGCCGGTGAAAGCCGCCGCGAAAAAGACCGTCGCCAAGAAAGCCGCACCC